>Ga0163144_10002822_pt1 | contig 39755 bp, 27 predicted proteins | sample OliLak19BULKMAT1_FD_123175 | JGI IMG/M metagenome (GOLD analysis project Ga0163144, IMG submission 123175) | Freshwater microbial mat bacterial communities from Lake Vanda, McMurdo Dry Valleys, Antarctica - Oligotrophic Lake LV.19.BULKMAT1 | ecosystem: Environmental > Aquatic > Freshwater >...
ATATTGGTGTGCGGTGCCTGCTGCGCGTTGATGGCCAGAGCATTCAGGCCCATCTGCCGAACCACGCCGTCCGGTTTCTTATAGGCGACTCCCACTGTGGCAATATCGCGGATCCGGACCGGCGAATTCTCACGAGTCGCGATAATCGTCTCTTCGACCTGCTCAGGTGTCTCGAACTGACCAAGCGTTCTCACCACGTTTCGCTGGCGACCTTCGGAAATATCACCCGCCGAAGTATTCTGATTCTGAGTCATCAGGACGGATCGCAGTTCGTCGAGTGTCACGCCGAACGACGCCAAACGACTGGGACTGACTTCAACGCGGAACTCCTGTTCCTGGCCACCGAAGACGTTGCCGTTGGCGATGCCGGGGACTCGTTCAAACTCAGCTTCGATCATGTCCTCCGCAAACTTCCGCATCCGTGCCGGATTGTTGCGGCCCAGTGTAAAGGCCTTGAGGACCGGAAACCGGCTGGCCAGCAGATTCAGCTTTGGCAGATCAACGAGTCCATTACCTTCCAGCAGCGGTCCGAGCGGATCCTTTAGTTCCGGATTCTGAGTGATCAGGTTCCGCAGGTCGTCACGAGTCGGCGGGATCGGCTTCAGGATGAACCAGGCAATCGCATTAACGTTGGCATTGACGGTTGAAATCACCGGTTCCCGCGCGTCATCGGGATAGTCGGCCACCTGATTGAGTTTTTCGGAAACTCGTGCACGAGCATCGGCCAGATCTGTACCGACCGCAAACCGGATTGTAATGGAACCCATCGAATCACTGCTCTCGCTGGTGAATCGATCCATTCCTTCAACGCTCTTGAGCTGCTCCTCCTGCTCGTCAATGATCTCCCGTTCAACTTCCTGAGCACTCGCGCCCGGCCAGAGCGTAGTGATCGTAATCTCCGGCTCCGTTACGTCGGGAGTCAATTGCACCGGCGTCGCCACGTAGGCAATTCCGCCGAACAACATCGCGAGAAACACGCCGACCGTAAGTTTGACCGGATTATCGAGCGAGAATTTGATGAGGTCCATGGGGGAGCAGGATTCAGGATTCGGGATTCAGGGAAAGCCGCAGAGAAGGCAGTTTGTCGAACGCAGGATTCATTGTTTCTTCCCTGAATCCTGAACCCCGACACCTGCATCCTGCTTCATGATCTCCACCGACTGAAACGCACGCAGCCTTTCCGCTCCTTCGGTCACCACCTGCATTCCGGGTTCAATGTTTTCTCCAGTGACCTGGATTGACGCTTCACTGCTGAGTCCGGGTTCGACCATAACCTGTCGCACACTCGGCGGCTGTCCTTCGGTCGGCGGATTAACGACGAAGATGAAGGTACCGCGGGAGGTTCGGACCATCGAATCCTTCGGTACGAGGACGGCATCGATCGACTGACCCGCGAATGCCGCCTCGGCCATCATACCTTCACGCAGGGCCGGGATCGGTGGCATGGTCGAAGTATCGATTTCGTTTTTGATCCGAATGATCACCGGGAAACTCCGCGAGCCGCCTTCCCAGTTGCTGCGGGGCACGATTGAACTGACTTCACCCTTCCATTCGCGCGCGGCGCCATTGCGATTGCCGGTCCCCTGAATCATCAGCGTCACCGGCCGACCGGGAGCGATCTGATCGATGAATTGCTGATCGATCTGCACCTGCACCTCGACCTCATCCAGCTGTGCGAGCGTCACGACCGAATCTCCTTTCGCCAGCCACTGACCAACGTTGGTATGTTCCGCGACGACGAATCCGTCAAACGGAGCTTTCGTGAGCCGCTTCGCGCGTTCGGCCTTGAGAAACTCCACATGCTTCTTCTGAGCCTCCAGCCGCGCCGCCGCCTGCTGCTTCTGCTCTGGTCTGGCACCAGTTGAAATCTTCTGAAACACGGCTCGAGCGGCCACCTGATTCTGCCGGGCGGCGTCAAAATTGTCTTCGGCATCTTTGACTTCCGACAGATTCGCCGCGCCGCGCTTGCCGAGTGCACGCAGTTCTTCCAGACGGCGCTCAGCATTCGCATAGGTAATGTCCGAAGCCTGCTGGCGGGCCTTCGCTTCGTCGACATCCTCACTCCGCGGCGTCTGGATTTCCGCAAGGTCGGCTTCCCGTTCGACGACGACCGCTTCCTGCTCGGCGAGGTCCAGATCGGTCGATTCCATCCTCAGCTTCGACAGCAGAGTTCCGGAGGCCACAAATTCACCGACCTCAACCGGAAATTCATCAACAATCCCGTCCGACCCGGACGCAATCACGCTGAAGTGCCGCGGTCTGACATTCCCCAGCGCGCGAAACTCCGGAGCCACGCTCTCCTTCCTGATGATGTCCACTCTCACCAGCGCCGGCGGCTGAGCCGGGGCTGCACTGACCGGAGACGCTGAGTCGTCGGCAGTCGTCGCAACTGAAGAAGAACACCCCTGCCCGGTAAGCGGAAGGCTGAACGCGAGCAGCAGCGTCGTGAAGAACTGAGCGGAAGTCATAGGCGTCATCAAAGTCGGAAAAGTGTGTGACACGATTGCAGTGATCTGGATCGAACACGCAGCCTATCAGCCGCAATCCAGCCGCCGCCAGAACGTCCACCCCTTGGCGGCGTGATTTTCCGGCGATCAGTACAGCTGTATCGTCACACTGCCGCCGCAGTTTCGTGTACTGTTGTCCCGTCGCCCCGACGACGGGGATTGTTATTCTGCAGCGACCCCGGCTGTTCCCCTACTACGCCGGGAATTCCAGCCGTCGGAGTCCCGGCGCGCCGGGAGTCAACAGTATTGGAAACATCTGCCCTTACACCAACACTCGATCCGTCACATCGCGGGCAACCGCAAAGATGATCCCTTCCTCAGGAATCGACTTCGCGGTCCATTCGAACCAGCGCCATTGGCCGTCCGCGGCGCAGTAGCGGTTGCAAAACTGAATCACCGGCTGACCGAGGTTCAGCTGAGACATTGCCGCAACGGTTTTCTCACGATCATCGGGATGAATGAACTCCATAAACGGACGCCCCAGCAACTCCTTTTCGGAATAACCCAGAACTCGCGGAAAATTCGAATTCACACGCCGAAAGAAACCGTCCATTCCGGCAATGCAGAACAGGTCCAGACTCAGCTCAAAAAATCGGCCCAGATCACTTTCCGCACGCCGGAGCAGTGACTCGAGATACAGCGTCAGTTCCGTCGCCACGACGCTGGCGTCCACCGGTCGGTCATCCGGATCGGGAGCCATACACTTGAGTGCCAGACAGACGAGCGTTTCGTCGGCACCACATTCATTGAGACTGCGGAACGCATCGTCGAGTGATGCCTTCGCCGCCTTGAAACAGATGTCCAGCAGATCGGTTCCGAGATACGGCGGTCGCCCAGTCAGGATTTCACACAGCAGACCGCCGAGTCCAAAGACATCGGATCTGGAATCAACGCACCAGCCGCAAGCCTGTTCCGGAGACATATACGATGGCGTTCCGCAGACGGCGCCCTCCGGCAGAAGGGCCGGCAGATCTTCCGCCGAAACAATTGCCGATCGCCCTGCAAAGACCGCACCTTCAGGTGCCAAGGCACCGTGCGGGTCAGGAATTCGCACACTCGGACAGGCGTTGCTTGACGCTCGAGCCAGCCCTCAATCCATCAAATGGACTTCACCAAACGCTCCGACCATGACATTGGACGGTTTGATATCCAGATGAATCACACCGCAGGAATGCGTGTAGGACAGCGTCTGGCAAACCTGTTCAAAGATCTTCAGCAATCGTGGCAGATCATCTCCATCCGTTGTCCGCCGTGACAGCAGCTCCGACAGCGTCGTCCCCACCACAAGTTTCATCGCAAAGTACGGACGATCATCCGCCGCATATCCCGTTTCATAAATCGGGATGACACCAGGATGCTGCAGTCGCCCCGTGATCCGTGCTTCGTTCGTAAATTGCTGATGCAGATGCAACTTGTCCAGATGAGCCTTCAGCAGCAGTTTTACGGCGACGTCGCGATCGAGTTCAACGTCGCGCCCGCGGAAAATGACGCCCATACCGCCGCGGGCGATTTCCGATTCCAGCCGAAACCGTCCGAGGAGACGACCGACCATTTCGATCGATGTTTCACCTCCGCCTGTCATCGCCGCTGGTGCGTTGAACGGCAAAGTGTTTTCCGGATTGATGCCCTCGCCTTCACCGTCGATCCGGAGCCAGACACGATCTTCTTCTCCTACCGATACCGCATCTGCCTGTTGATCCTCAACCGTCCCGGCATCCGCAGCGAGCGGTGCAGCGAGCGGTGCAGGGACATGCTTTATCGGCGGATTCTCAGGACTCATGCCCAGCCGCTTTCAGGGAAGTTCAGGAAGGATTCTGTGCGATCAATCAAGCATCCCGTTGCATTTGAGTGACGTCCGTTTCGGCGGGAACTCCGCTGCAGTCCGAGTTCCCGCACCCGATTACACCGTCCCGGCACCCGAGTTACAAGCCGGGACTTGTCTGAACTGCAACCCCATGATTGACACAGCCCGCCCGCAGCTCTCCAATCCGGGGACGTCCGGCGCCTGGCCGTTTCGCTGAATCCTGAATCCCGACTCCTGAATCCCTCCCTCAATGCCGCGTTTTGAACTCATCGCCACGAGCACATTCGGACTCGAAGCCGTCGTCGTGCGGGAACTGGAAAAACTGGGGTATACCAATATCCGGACGCTCGATGGCAAGGTGCATTTCAGCGGCGACGAACGCGACATCGCCCGCTGCAATATGTGGCTCCGGTCTGCGGATCGGCTGCTCATCAAAGTCGGCGAATTCCGAGCGGCGGACTTCGGACAGCTGTTCGATCAGACGCTCGAACTGCCGTGGAGCGATCTCCTGCCGGTCGATGCAAAGTTCCCGGTAGCAGGCCGCAGCATTCAGTCGAAACTCCACGCCGTTCCGTCAGTTCAGGGCTGCGTGAAGAAGGCAATTGTCGAAAATCTTAAACGCAAACACAATCGGTTCCGATTCGACGAATCCGGTGCCGAATATGCCGTCGAGGTCTCACTGCTGCGTGATCTGGCAACGTTGACCATCGACACTTCGGGAGAAGGCTTGCACAAACGCGGCTATCGCGAATACGTCGGTCTGGCGCCCGTGCGGGAAACGATGGCGGCCGGACTGATTCAGCTCAGCTACTGGAATCGCGATCGTCCGTTCATCGACCCGTTCTGCGGGAGCGGAACACTGCCGATTGAGGCCGCCCTGATTGGTCGCAACATCGCTCCGGGTTCCAGCCGGTCCTTCATCGCGGAAGACTGGGTCTGGATGGACCGCCAAATGTGGAAGGACGTCCGGACGGAAGCCCGCGATCTTCGACAACCGCGTCTGTCAGAACCGATCCTCGGCTTCGACCATGATCCGGCAGCCATGCGCCTGTGTGAAAAAGGCGCGGCGGAAGCCGGAGTCGCCGGTGACATCCGATTCCGGATTCAGGAGATCAGCGAACTCAGGACGACTCGCGAATACGGCATCCTGCTCTGCAATCCTCCGTATGGCGAACGAATGGGTGAACCGGCGGAGGTCGAAGCCGTTTACCGCGAACTTGGCCGAGTTTGCGAATCGCTGCCGACATGGGGCGTGTATGTCATCACGTCGAACACATGGTTTGAAAAACACTTCGGTCGCAGAGCACCTCGACGCAGGAAGTTGTTCAACGGCAATTTGGAATGTCAGTTCTATCAGTACCTCGGGCCGCCGCCGCCACGTGAAGCCGTGGTGGCTGTTGACGTTCCCGCGCCCACTGCGGAGTGAGCCCTACTGTAGACCAGCCGCTCCGCCGGCTGGAATTCCCCGGTTGCATGTGATCATCCTGAGTCGCACTGCAGAACATGAATCCCCGCCGGCAGAGCTGCGGGACAACAGTAAATGCGACGGGACAAAAGGATCATGGCTGCCAGGTGAACCCGGTGGCGGGAACAGCTCGCAGCCTCGCAGCCCTGGAGTGACCCGTGACAATCACCTCCAGTCTCTATTTTCCTGACCTCTTCCCCTCCGGAATCGGCACCAACACTGGCTCTTTCGCTTTTTCACTCCCCGTGGGTTCCGCGGGCGGTGGACCTTCGGAATTTTCGCCGAAGAGCACTGTGTTCCAGTCTGTCGACAGCAGCAAATCGAACCCAGGGTTCTGTTCTTTGACCTGGCACGAACAGGCTCCGCAAAGGAACACTGTCAGATCTTCCATCAGTTCGGCATCCAACTGACCGGCCGGTACAACTTCGAGCGCTCGACCGCGGCCAAAGACCGGGGCGATCAGCGGTTCGCCGGCTGCCGCGGCTTCAGGCTGAAAGCCGGTCAGCAACCGAATGAGAAACTGCTCTCCTGGATCGGACGGATCGATCTCCAGAACAGAAAACTGCAGCAACAGCGGAACTTCGGAATACAGCTCCGACCCCGGCAGGCCGATCCCTTCCGGCAGCTCGACTTTGTTCGGCAGTGCCTCGCACTGAGCCTTCAGCATCTCGCGAACAACCTTTGTCCTGTCCTCATCCGGCGACTTCAGCAGCAGCCACACGATCGCGTCGCCGGACTGCAACCGCCGGATCAGTTCTGCCCGAGCCGGTGATTCCAGCAGCCCGACTTTCTGAGCCTCCGTCAACGAGCCTTGCCAGTGATTGATGATCCTGTCCTTGCCATGCTTCGAGCGAATCACCATTGTCGGCAGTGATGATCCGACGTTGTCCTTCACCGTCGCCCAGAGGTTGCTCAGTTCTTTGTCCTGAGTCGCCTCTACATCGAAGCGGATCACATTCAGATTGGCGACTCCGTTGCCAGCGAGCGACGCCTTTTCCAGGGTCTGAACCTGAACATCATCGTCCGCTGACAGCTTCCCGCGGTGAAAGACAATCACCTCACACGAATCCGGCTGCCAGCGTTCCAGGGCGTAGCGAAACACGGGAATGTTGCAGGCCTGTGCGACCGCAGCGACGAGTATCATCGCTGCGATGACTTGCAGTATCCGGAAGAGGGTTCTGGAGATCATAGACACGACATTCAATTCAGATCATTCAAGGGTACATCACTCTGTTGCTGCGCCCGGTTTCGTCGGTTCATCAAATTCCACCCTGGCATAAATTTCCGACAGCTTGATCGAACATGCAACAGAATCCAGAATGAGTCGATCATCCGGACGGCTGACCTCGCTCAACCTCCACTCGCCATCGGGCAAACGCGCGAATTTTTCGACGAGCATCCGGTCCTGTGTGATCAGCACATACTCCCTCAGCGACGCGATCTGACGATAGTTGCCAAACTTCTTTCCCCGATCCCACGACTCTGTCGACGGTGACAACACTTCAATCAGGACTTGTGGATTCAGCAGAGTGTCAACAGCGCTGTCTTCAAACTCCGGATGCTCACAGGTCACGATGATATCCGGATAGGTATAAAGACCGGTGGACGAAACCTTCACACGCATGTCCGTCTGATAGACTTCGCAGAGTCGATCTTTCAGCTGTCGGTGAATCTCCGCGGAAGAATTCATCGCAATCCGATTGTGATTCCGGCTGGCTCCCGTCATCGCGAACATCTCGCCGCGAAAGTACTCGCTGCGAGTCTCCGCGGCGCGCTCGATTGCCAGATACTGTTCGGGGGAAAGGAATGGTTTTGGAACCGTCGACATTTTGCGACCTTTCACAGTTCGGAATTCGATGACAAGCACGACGCGCCAGCGAGTGGCAAGCGAATCCCCACTCGTTTGCGCGTCGTGCCTGCCAATGCCAATTCACTTTTTCCCGAAACACATCACCTTGCCATCCAGCGTCGTCAGGAACAGCTGCCCATTCGCCCCGGCAAGACCATCCCAGGACGGCAGCGTGCCGAGTTCAACGGTGTGCTCGATCTCGCCGGTTTCGGTGTTCACGGCCAGCAGCTTTCCGCCGGACTTTCCTTCAAGTGCATCGTCCTGAGCACTCAACAACTGCTGAACTTCGGCGTCTTTCTCTGTCAGCTTCTGGAATGTTGATTCCTCATCAATGATGTCCGGCGGTCCGACGATGAACAGATGAAATCCGGCGAGCACCATTGCCCGCACATAGATCGGGACATCTTTCGTCCACTTTGGCTTTACGAGGCTGTCACCTGCGTTACCAGCATTCGTATTGCCCTTCTTGCCTTTGCCGCCTTTGTTCGCGGTGAACTGGATTGCCTGGTTGAACTTACCCGCCACAACTTTGCCGCCATCGAGCGTTCCGTTGTTGCGATACGTCGACACATCGCGAGCCGAGCCGTCGTCGAAGCTGACAACCAGCACCGGATCACCGGACAACTCGGAACCATCCTTGTATCTCTCAGCCACCGCCGCATCATCGACCGCCGTGAAATACAACCGGACTTCATCAATGATCCCCACGAACGGAAACGGAGACTGGTAGTCGCCAACTGCCCCGGCAATGTCGTCTCCGATATCAAGACCCTGCGCCGGATCGCGCGTCAGCAGTCCCGATGCCGTGCCCTCGCCGACTCTTTCGCCGTCGACGTACAGCCGCATTTGTTTCTCTGCGGTCACAACACCGACAACATGATGCCAGCCGCCGACGATCCGTTTCGGACCAGAGACAGTCGACAACGTTGACGCCGAACGAATATGAAACGTCGGCTTGCCGGTTTCCAGAGTCAGTGCAAAGCCTTCTCCCGGGCCGCCGCGAGCCACGATCACGCCGTTCGGATTGGTCGCTGTCATCCACGCTTCGACTGTGATCGCCTTTCCGGCCGGATTGAGACTCGGGGTGTTCGGAAAACGAGCAGACGACCCTCCGCCGGCTGCCGCACCCGCGTTACCCTGCTTGATAAAGTCTTCAGGAATCTCCGGAGCTTCCGGCGTGGCCGCGTAAAGCTCGTGCTCCATCGTCGTGGTCCAGCGGAAATACTCCGGCTTGCGACCGTAGCCGTAAACATAGCCGCCGCCGTTCACCAGAATGCGACCGGACGGAGTGAACCGGCCCGCCTGATAATACCCACCGTGGCCTCCGGCGAAACTGCGTCCCAACACCCAGTACGAACGATGGAACCAGCTGTCGTCGAGGAATCCCATCGGTGCAAACAGATGAACGCCCTCACCCTTCTGAGCTGACCCCTGTTTCACAAAATCACCAGACACAGGACCGATTTCCAGACGGTTGCCTTCGAGATCAAATTTCTGCGACCGCATATAAACGAATTTCTCGTCGGCACTCAGGATGTCGGGCAGGCCGACGGGCATCTGCAGAGTCAGCAGTTTCTCCTGCAGATTGTGACCCGTCTCGGGGTTCGTTTCGTCCATGATGGTCTCCGTGAGCTTCGTGCCCGATTCCAGATCCAGCCGGAGCAGCCTCAACCCGCCGTCAAGGAAATTTGACCGTCCGGCAACCGCCCACACGATACCATTCTTGATCAATACGCTGCCGTGAACCGGCCAGAGCGATTCCAGCTGCTCGTACGCCATCATCCGGCGATCCAGCGGAGCCGCTCGATAACGCCAGATCAGCTGACCGTCATCCGCCTTCAGACAGTAGACCCAACCGTCTGCACCTCCAAAGACAACTCGGCCGCGTTCGACAGTCGGCGGCGAATCGATGCGAGCGCCCGCGGTGAACGTCCACGCCTCCATCCCGGTCTTTTGATCCAGAGCGAACAAAGTGTGCGCGTCGATCCGGGCCACGAAGACAAGCCCTTTCGCAATCACCGGCGAAGTGAGTCTTCCCCCGAGTGACGTCGTCCACTGCGTCTCAACTTGAGCGTCGATTTCCTGCTGCGATGTCCCGCTCCGGCCCGGATCGTGGCGGAACGTCGGCCAGTCGTCATTGCCGTCGAATGGTTGCACGTCGGCCAGTGGCGTCCCAAACGCCAGGCCCGTTTCCAGTCGCCCTTCTTCAGGGACTTTCGCCGGAATCGGTCGCGTGGGAGCCATTGGGGCAAGTGCATTAAAGCCGTACAGCTTGGCTTCGGGATAGCACGCACAGTTGTGCGGCGGCGTATAGGTCAATCCGTTGCACGGCATGATGCCGTACAGGCAGCCGCCGCGGACCCAGTGATGGATGTCCCAGTGTTCCTTCCTGAAGTCAACGAACTCCACACCTGTTCGAGACGGAATCAGAAAATTGTCCGTCGCCTTCGCGATGTAACAGCGATGGTGAAACCAGTAGGTGTCGATGTCCGGAGCGAACTCCTTTTTCACTTCGCCCGTTCGAGGATCCCGGCCCGTGTACACGCCCGTGTCCTTGCCCGTCGTCAACGGAGCGCACCACACCAGACCGTCGACGACCATCAGATCCTGCGGCGACTGATAGCCGGAATTCGGATGCTCGGAAGTCCACAGCTGTTTTCCGCTGGTCGCGTCGACACTCAGCATCCTCCCGTCACCGCCAGCGTAGAGCACCACGTCTTTGTACACAACCAGACGAGGCCCGAAGTTGAACGTGAACTGCTTGCGACGGGTCACCGGCTCGGTGGACCAGACCAGTTCCCCGGTCTGCTGATTCATCGCATTCAGGCTTTCGCCGTCGTGGAAATAGACATGGGTTGAATCGGCAGACAATGTGAGCGGCGAGATCCGCGTCTGCTTCGCCCAGATCTGTTGGCCTGTCGCCGCTTCAAACGCCATGACCACGCGCGGCTCTTCGTTCCAGAAGAACTCCTGATTCACCTTCCCCTGATCGCCAACGCGCCCGTTGGCCGGCGTGTAATCCGCCAGCTCGGTCTTGCCTTTACGGACCACGACGAACAGCAAGCCGTTCGTATGAATGATTTCCTCGGTCGAGTCGGTACCTGCGTAAGTCCGCAATGTTTCCCCGGTCGCGGCATCCAGAGCCAGCAGCGGAGAATCAAAGCTGAGGGTCGTGAAGACTTCGTGGTCTGTTGACACCAATCGCCGCGACAACTGCGTCGGGCCGCTCTTCAGAGGCCACAGGTGATTCTGCCACGATTCAATCTCCCGCTTCCACAGCACCGTGCCATTGAACGCATCACGAGCGATCAGTTTCCACTTCGACGGCAGCTGAATCGAAATCCGGCTGCCTTCGTCCATGATGTAAAACATTCTGCCGTTCGTCGACACCAGCGCGCTCATGCTGGCCATGCGATCATGATGCCGCGAGTACCGAGGACTTCCGACCCACTGCAGATGCCGGGGCGAGTTCACAACTTCATCATGAGCCACCGCATTCCCGCTGGCGTCGTGCAGATAGTGCGACCAGTCATCAATGTTCGCAGGCCTCGGTTTCACCGTCTTCGCCCACTTCCCGTCAGTATCTTTCACCATCGCCACGCCATTCGGCACAAGCACTCGCAGAACTTCCTCCATCGCCACATCGCCCTGCTCTTCGATCACCAGCAGGTTCACAAGGTTGTCAACATACGGCAGCTCCTTGCCGGCAAACTGGACAACGGAAACATCGCCATACTTGCCAGCGGCTCGAATCGACTTCCTCGCTGAGTCGACTTTCAAAGCATCGCGTTCCAGCCCATGGACCTGGATCGACGGACTTGTCTGCAGCGCCGCGGTGAGTTCCCCGGAACCCGCTCCGAGATGGACGACGAAACCACCGGTGACATTGGCAGCTGCCAGGATCCCCGCCGCATCCTCCGCCTTTGCAGTGCTGACAAACCCCGGCACCAACCCCAACGCCACGACGCGAATCAAGGATCGGAAAACCATCTGGCGAACTCCACAAGAATCAACTGCCCCGGAATGATCGATCAACAACCTCGCACGGCAGACTGTACTTCGTTTCGTACGCGATGCCCACAATGAATGCCGCGCCGAGTCCGGCTCACTGGCAATGTGACCGTCGCGTCAGGACTCACCGTTTCACCGTCTTCAGCTGCATGTCATCGATGTCCAGCCGACCGACCGCGCCATTGAGTCCGATTCGAAGGATCATTTCTTTGGCAGCGGAAGGAACGACCACAGTTGATCTGGCGTTTGTCCATTCGAAACCACCTCGCCACTTGCCGAGCACCGTGGTTCCGATCTCACGGCGGACGTGATCGTAGAAATGCACGACCAGCGCTGCTTGTTCGGTGGCGTTCGAGCCGGGGACGATGCCGTGGCAACGCACCCAGTAGTTCAGCTGGATGGCTCCGATCGTGCGGCCGTCGATCGCTGATCCCTGCAGTGCCTGAGCCAGCGAACCAGCGTCCTTGTTTTCGAAGCGCAGACACACACTGCCATCCTGCGGTGAATCCGGACATAACAGAGTCTGACGCTGATAGTGCCAGCCGTCGGCTTTTTCGTCACCGTTGTCATCCGTCTCGAACGAGCCGTTGATGATTTCCGGTCGAGTCGGATCGGGCTGGACTCGCCGCTGTGCCTCGGACTCACCGGTCATTGGCACGAACAGCGTGGAAACGAGCCGCTCGTCCTTCATCTCGCCGTTTTCCTTCTTCAGCAGATGGAACGCCTGCTGATAGCGTTCGCCAACCGGGATGATCATACGACCGCCTTCCCTGAGCTGATCGATCAGCGGTCGTGGCACATTTTCCGGCGAGCAGGTCACGATGATTTTGTCGAATGGTGCATGTTCGGGCCATCCCTTGAATCCGTCACCATCGAGACAATGCACATTGGTGTACTCGAGTTCCTTCAACCGCTTTGCGGCCTGTTTGGAAAGCGCCGACACGATTTCAATCGTGTAGACCTCTTTCACGATTTCGCCAAGGACGGCTGCCTGGTAGCCGCTGCCGGTGCCAATCTCGAGCACTCTGTCTTCCGGCTGCGGATCGAGCGACTCGGTCATGTACGCCACAATGAACGGCGGCGAGATCGTCTGCTGACTGCCGATCGGCAGTGCCGTGTCTTCGTAGGCGCGCGACTTCTGAATCGTCGGAACAAATTCATGCCGCGGCACTTTTCTCATCGCCCGGAGGACCAGTCGGTTCGAGATCCCTTCAGCCTCGATTTTTGTGACGACCATCTGTTCCCGGAGAGTATCAAATCGCGATTGTGCGGAGACCGGGATTGCTGAAGTCAGCACGACCAATGCACCCATCAGTGCGGCTTGCGAAATCCTGGTCATCGCTGATTCCTCCTGTCTTTGCGCATTGAGAGTCACGCCATTCGGCCTGACGCAGGTGACGACGACAGCAGCACTACGCCGCTCTGCGACTGCGGCCTCGGAGTGTACTTCGTCAACCGCATCCGCAATACACTGATCGGATCAATGCTGACCACCAGCGACGCAGCGTCTCTTCAGAATTCGAAAATCCAGAATCTAAAACCGAAAGTCCTGATGCCGCTCAGCGTTTTCGCGAAGTCAATTCTGAGCCCCCGATTTGTCCGAAATACTGCTGTTCGGATCTTTGCAGCGCGAAGAGTCTTCGTGGTGAATCACTTACGATTTTCTTCCTCAAAACCGCCCACAGAAATCGACGAACGTCATTTGACAGTTCTTCATCGATGGTTAACATCGCCGCCCGTTGAGTGAGTGAGCGCTCGATGACGACTTCTGCACTCGTCATCGGGCAAACCTGTCAAAAACAGCCAGCCTGTCAGTAACGCCCGGCCCTTGTGGCGACGGCGATGGAGTGCCCGCGGAAGCTGCGTGCTTTCGCGAACGACCCCGTCCTTGTCTGTGGTGATGCTGCGCGCTGACGAAGAGGGAGGGGGCGCATGACGCAGCCCGAACGTCACGACGACAATTCTCTGCCTGATTCCGTGCCTTGCTTTGCGCCGGAATCCGTCGTTCCCGGACCGGGCAGTACCGAATCACAGCTGGAGACGTCACTGCTGCTGGGAATCCGGGATGCAGTCGGTGAACAGAATTTCCTGCATTGGTTCCACAAGAGAACCCGATTGGAGATTTCCGGCGATCGACTGATCGTGCATGTCCCCAATCCGTTTATTCTGAACTGGCTGCTGCGTCGATTCCGGACTCCGCTGACGAAAGCCGCTCAACTGGTGCTGGGACAGTCTGCGTCCTGCCAGCTGGAAGTTGACAGTTCGCTGATGACCGAAGGTGTTGCACGATCTGCGACACCAGCCGCTGTTGAGAACTCGACAGAAGAAATGGCGGCTCCGTCGGACGAATCCCCACAAGTTGCCATTGGTGCGGCAAGAGCAACACCGAAGCCGAGAGACCCGAAGCCCTCGGATTCTGATCGTCCGCATGCGCTCACACTTCCCGGTAACCGCCGTCGGTTTCGCAGTTTTGAATCTTTCGTGGCTGGCGCGTGCAATGACCTCGCGGTGCTCGCAGCACGGCAGGTCTCGGCCACGCCGGGAGACCGCTACAACCCGCTGTTCGTGCATGGCGGAACGGGGACCGGTAAGACTCATCTGCTGGAAGCGATCTACACCGAAGTCCGCCGGAATCATCCGCCGAAAAACGTGCTGTATCTCACCAGTGAAGCGTTTACCAACTTCTTCACGGCGGCTCTCAGTTCGCGTACCGTGCCGTCGTTCCGTCAGCGGTTTCGCAATGTCGATGTGCTGCTGATCGACAACATTGAATTCCTCGACAACAAGCGCGCAACGCAGGAAGAGTTTCTGCACACGATCGTGCAGCTCATCGATCACGGCGGGCAGGTCATCATTTCGTCGGATCGTCATCCGAGAATGCTGACGAAGCACCGGGAAGAACTGACCACTCGTTTCCAGAGTGGACTTGTCTGCAGGATGGAAGCGCCGGATGATCAGACTCGTCACAAGCTGGTGCGGTCACTGACCGCCGGCATGAAAGCCGTGTTCGGCGACGATGCCCTGGACTACATTGTCCGCCGCTGCCGGAAGAATATCCGCGAACTGCAGGGCGCTTTGAATCAGCTGGAGGGTCAGTTTGCTCTCAACGGCAAACGCATTACGCTGACCGTCGCGCGCGAAGTGCTGGGTGCGATGGCTGACGAGTGCCGACGTCTGGTGCGGATCAGCGACGTGGAAAAAGTCGTGTGCGAAGCATTCGGAGTCACGGCAGCGGACCTGAGATCATCGTCTCGCCGCAAAGCAATCGCCCTGCCCCGAGCGATCGCGATGTTCATGTCTCGCCGTTTGACGAAGTCGGCCTATCGCGAAATCGGGATGTACTTCGGCGGTCGTGATCACAGCACCGTTGTTGCCGCAGAACGCAAAATTGCCGGCTGGGTTGCATCCGGTGAATCAGTCGGCCTGCCGACTTCCTGCCAGGGCAAGACCGTGGCGGAGCTGATCGACGAACTTGAACAGCGACTACTGGCGCTGGCGTCGTAGGTTCCAGTGATTTGTCGAGCGAGGGCTGTTAAGCCCCCGAGGATCCGTACTGTGTCTATCCAAACGGTTTCGTGCAATTCAATCGCACTGAGTGAATTCCGCAACCAGGTCCTGCGCATGACACCGCATTTCTCGGAGGGTTGATACCCTCCGCTCGCATGGCTCCAATCAATACTGCGCCGTCGGTACATTCGGCTGCGAGCGTCCGTCCATCTGCTGGAGGGAGTTGTTGTACTGACTGTCAATCTGCTGCAACTGGCGTTCATATCCGACAAGGGGATTTGACTGTGGTGGCTGGGCCGCCGGCCACGCCCCGGGCGCCGCTCCGGTTGAGGCATTGTTGTTGGGTGCAAAACGGCTCTGAGTCGGTTGAAGTTGTTGTTGCCTGATGGCCCATTCCTGCGCGGGCAATGTCGCCGTCGGCTGAGTGTACATGGTGCCGTTGATCAGCGAGTTCGTGCCGGGAGCACTCACATTGCCCATCTGCAGACGACCGTCACCGGCTGACACACCTCCGCGGGTTCCCTGCTGAACCGGGGTCATGGCTGAGCCGTCCGCATAGGCCCCGTTAAATCCAGTGCCGTTTGTGGACATTCCGCTGAGACCGCCGGACTGAACCGGCTGACCGATTGGAAACAGTGCTCCAGGGCCGACGTTGAGTCCTTCCAACTGCACCTGTGGAGCCGAGTTACCTGCGGGCAAGCCCTGCATTCCTGGAGACAGCAGCATTCCATTCGGCGAGCCGTTCGTGGCGCTGATGGGATTGACCGGAATCTGTCCGGGAGGCAAGCCGAATCCCAATGGCTGTCCGTAGCTGACTCCGGCTCCCGGAGGAGCCTGAAACGCGCCTGAAGAATGAACCGGGACGACTCGACCGGTGACCGCAACACCATTCGCCGGAGCGGAACTCAGCGGCTGAGAATTTGCCATGTGACCGGCCGCGGGCGGATTCCAGTTTCCAGGAGTTGACGGTGTCGGCGTTGAGTTATTTGTCGCTGAATTGAACGAGACACCCGGGTTGATCACATCGGATGGAACGACCGGGTTGTCCGGTGGATTCATCCCTGCAATTGTCTGATTCAGTGGAGGGTTCACCGGCGGATCGGGATAACCGCCTCCGGCAAGCTGAGCCGCCATCACCGGCTGCTGAACCGCATGCGGGATTGTCGCGGGAGGCGATTGATTCCAGCCGGAAAGTCGAGTCCCGAGATTCGCGCGCCGCAGTTCGGCGGCCTCACGTTCACGAGCGGCGAGCGCCTGCACCTGTTCCAGAGTTGCATCCGGGGCGATCACCGAGGACGCGCTGGCCAGCGCGACGGCATTGCCGGTCGCGGCAAGTCGGGATTCGAGCTGAGCCATGGCTTGAGTCGCCGCAGCCGACGATCCGAATCGCTGCACGATGCGTTCTTCTGCGGCAGAGCGGTTGCCCTGCCTCAGATCCAGCAGAGCGAGATTCATCTGGGCGCTTTCGTGCTGCGGGTTGACTTCGATCGCCCGATTCAGGTAGCCCGACGCTTCGCTGAACCGATTCTGCAGAACGTACGAGTATCCGATGTCGCACAGCAGATTGGCATCCCGCGGACGAATCCGCAGTGCCTGTTTGTAGTGATCTTCCGCATCCGCCCATTGCTGCGTCAGGTCGGCAGTCATTGCCATACCATGATGAGCCGTCGCATTCTCCGGTGCGGAGTTCAGGATCTCGGTGTAGGCCTTGCGTGCGTCGTCGAGACGATTTTCCTCTAACGCCAGCTGACCTTGATCCAGCAGTGTTTCGACCCTGCCTTCGGCAATGAGCGGCACGGATTTCTCTTGCGGTATTTCTTCATCCGCCGACTTCCGTCGCGCAAACTTCGGCAGGGAGAATGAAGGTTCGTCGGTGATTTCTGCCTTTTCGGCACGACGCACAAACGGATTCCAGGCCATGCGGCTGGAGCCATCACTCTGACAGCCGGCCTGCAGGACGGTGACGACGCTGCACAAAGAAACGGTACACCACCGATGTCCTGACATGATCAGGTCTCCAGGCGGAAGCAATTTGAGAGGGAAGAGTGGATGCAGGGACTCACGAGCGTGAGCCTGCAGCAGCGAGAAGAATTGCCGAATCGGCGAGAGGGAACTGAGAAGAGAGCCGGAACTCTAGTGAAAATGCTGATTTTGTGTCGAGACGAGATACGCGACGGATCCGAAAACATCGCAGCGGAACGAGTTAGCGTCGACACGGTGTCAGCAAAAAACGAAAGCAGCTCCCGGATTGGGAGCTGCTTCGCAGGTTTTTCTGTTCAGTTTTCACACACCAGGCGGTCATGCACGACGTTTCGTCTGCGTATCAGAATCCACCGATCCCGCCGCCACCGCCACCGCCGCCACCGCCGCCGCCGCCGCCGCCGCCGTTGTTGCCGTTGTTGCCGCGGATGTTGCGGAAGCGACCGTAGTCCTGTTCGCCTTCCATGGAATTAATGCCGTTGCTGTACGGCTGCGAAACGACCGTTCGCTGATCTGCATCCTGGTTACCGAGGTCCGTCAGAACTCGGACGACAATGTCACGCCGGATCTGGTCCAGCTCCGGATCGGCGTTGTTCAGACTCCGCTGCACCAGCACCGGAAAAGGTGTCGACGGCATCCGCGCGGCGATCTCAGCGATATGATCACGACCGTACGGTGTCAGTTCCGACGAATTGTCGACGAACTCATTTCGGTACATCACGAAATCAGCCGCTTCGCCGTTCGTCTCCTGCATGTGCCAGTGAGCACGAGTGACGGCTCCCAGCGGAAGGATGTCCGGCACAGGCATCCGCGATGCGTGCGAACTCAGACAACTCGGCCAGATCATGCACGGGAATCCCGTGCGGCAGCCAGTCGAGCCATCCGACTGACAGGTGTTGCACGCGGGCTCGCAGGAGTCGGTCGGGCAGCAGTTCGACGTCGACATGCAGCCCGATGCGAACATGCCGCCCAGAGCAGCCATGGCGAGCTGCGCGTGAAGTGAAACCTTGGGGAGTTTCATAGTGCTACTCTTCCTGTCAGCGTGATGAGTCGTCTGGTCTCTATTTTTGAACTGGACGAGTCCAGCCTGCTGGTTTAACAACGTTGTTCTGAGGCCGATCATTCCTCCGGAAAACAGATCCCATGCGGGACAGCACGGACGGCTGCTGACTCTTTGTCTGTTGCGGCATCACCTGTCCCTGAGCGGGGTAGTTCTGAGGCAGCGGCGGCAACGGAATCGAAGGCATCTGTTGCGGCGGCATGTACTGTGACGGCGGAGCCCCCATCGGCTGCATCTGCTGCATGGGTTGCGTTGGCTGGTAATTCGGCGGGTAATTCTGCATCGGAGCGGATTGATACGAATTTGCCGGAGGCAGCGAGTCGTCCGGCTGAGGGTGCAGATTCCCACTGAATCCCTGCACCTGACCTCCTGAGTAAACCTGGCTTCCCATCATCTGGCCGCCCATCATCTGGCCGCCCATCATCTGGCCGCCCATCATCGGACTGCCGGTCATGACTCCGCCAGCCATGCCCGGAGCGTAGCCACCGTGTGTCGCCGCGGGATTGTAGAGGCTGTATCCCTGCGGAACTCCATGCAGCGATCCGCTACCAAGCGGCAGCGTCTGGTAGACATTGTTGTCTGGTGAACCTTCGGTACGACCATACTTCCAGAGTTCGTGGTCGCTGGGGTGAGTTGAATTGAAGCCCGGCGTCGGAGGAACTTCATCCGGTTCCATCGGCCTGACGATCTCAGGAGACACGAGTACCAGCAGCTCCGTCTCGACTTCGGACGCATTCTTCGACTGGAAGACGCGAGGACCGATGAACGGGATGTCTCCCAGCAGCGGCACTCGTGTGACTTCCGACAGAGTCTGTCGGGAAATCAGACCACCGATCGCAAACGTCTGACCTTCACGAAGTTCGACTGTCGTCTGTACGCGCTTGACGTTGGTGCCTGGAATCCCGTTGACCGTGTTGGATGCGTTGAGTTCACTGAACTCCGGCACAACCATCAGTCGGATCAAGTCGCGATCCATGATGGTCGGAGTCACAACCAGACTGGTGCCGAAGCCGCGGAAGGAAGTCGCCTGACCACCGCCCAGTCCGATGATCGTCGGAACAGCAAATTCACCACCGGCCAGAATGCTCGCCCCGGTGCCGCTGATGCACACGATCTGAGGTTCAGCCAGGAGCTTGATTGTGCCGTTCGACGACAGCCAGCGGACGAAGATTTCGATCTCGCCGTTTTCGAAGATTCCGCTCAGCGTTGATCCGATTCCGCCGCCAAGGTTCGCTCCGACTGCGTGATCTCCGCCATGAAATGCAACTCGCCAGTCCACACCGGAATTCCGCAGCTGTGACCGGTTGATTTCCGCCACCACGACCCGCATCTTGATATTGAACTCGCCGGGAATTGACAGCTCATTGATCACGATATCGCGGAATCCATTATTTCCGCCATTGTTCCCGCCGATGCTGCCGCCGTTGGCACCTCCCAGTGTTCCGGACGCCGCAAGGACGTTCAGTCCGCCGCCGTTGTCGAGGTCATTCCCCGCCCGGCCGAGTGATCGGAACACTTCGGCCCGGACGATCTGCAGAATGTTCTGAGCTTCTTCGCCGTCGTATGCCTGGCCACGGACCAGCACCTGGGCTCCGACCGGGATCAGAGCCACCGTCGAGTTTGGAAACAGAGTTCTGAGGCGGCGTTCCAGTTTGCCGAAATCCAGGGTGCGCTGTTCTTCAAGGCTCGCGTCACGGATGACAGTGACTTCGTAAATGGATGGTGTTTCCTGGCCGTCAAACCAGAATGTCAGGTCCGTCTTTCCCAGCTCCATGCCGACGATGCTGATCTCGTTTTCTGAATACTGCACATAGTTGGCCACGGTCGAATCCGTCACGGCAATCCGGCGGACCTTGCGATTCGTAATCACCAGCTGACTGTGGCGACGCTCGATTTCAAGGTTGTATTGAGGCTTCAACAGCTTGTCGATGTTCGGGCTGTGGACCGCGTCGACCTTGCCGGAAACCGAAGCGTCTTCCAGCTGCAATGCCTGTACCTGAGCAGGCTGAACGGGGGAAGGCAGCGGCATTGCGAATCCGTCACCCTGCTGAGCCAGCAACGAACCCTGGGCCAGACTGCATCCGGCGACAGTCGCGGCGAGTACCTGTCGCAGCGTTCTGGCTCGCAGGAGTCGAGTCCAGGTTTGCAAAAGTAAACCAGGATCGGCTGGATCGGCTGACATTCGAAGTGCTCCTTCCGTGTCGCAACTTCGCGAAGAATCATTGTTGATTCCTGCGGATCTGGCATTCATCCACTGATGCGTCAGGCCCACAATTCCGTGTGGTCCTGCCGTTCAGGTGCGTCAGCAGGGACTAACGCTGAAGGCAGAGTTCGAGAGTTTTATCGACGAGCGCCTAAGGCAGAATGAGTCTCCGGACCTTGGGAACCAGCAGCGTTGACGTTCGTCCGTCAATTCGAGCGGTTGCGTAAGATGATCCGATGCGACAGATCGAACTGGCTGTATCAATCGCGCGGTTTAACGGAAAACGGCAGCCGGAATTCACCGGCTGCCGTTACTTCATGACAACAACCATCAGGCTCCGCGTGAGGAGCCTCGGGGCTGAACCGTGACGAACCACTTGCACAAAGGATCGGTAGTTCACTCCGCCCAGCTTGCCAGACTTCCCCGAGCGTCACTACCAGACAATGCTGACATTCGTCGACGGTGGCCCCGGATGTGCCCACGGACGTCGATAACTGTGATACGGATAGCGGTGATTGATGCCGCCTCCATCCATGTTCGGCAAGCCCTCGAATCCTGTCAGCCCGCCGCCTGCAAAATGGCCTCCACCGTGAAATTCGGATCCGATCGGTCCCGAATGGAACACAGGGGCTCCGTAGGAATGTGCCCCGTACCCTGGTGTTGCGTGGACAGTGACTGGCATTGAGTTTCCGCAGTTGCAGCCGGAACGATGCCCCGGCAGATGCCACAGGTCTCCGGCCAGGACTTCGGAACTGCTGCCCAGCAGCCAGACAATTCCGGCAATCACCACTCCACGATGAGAAAGTGCTTTCATGAATTCATGTCTCCCTGTGAACCGCGCTGCCGTTAGGAGAAGTGTGACCGTGGCAAGTGACAGCGCAGTCCACGGCTGACTTCATCTACACGGTGAATGGCGATCTGCCCGGAACAAATCCCGGTCGTTCGGCCGAAGTCAAGATTTGACGGTCGGGACGTTCGAAATGTGCATCTCACGCTGACTTGGCAGGAGCTGTCGTTTCTTCGGCTTTGGAAGGAGGATCCGCGACGTGAGTCCGATGAGAGAAACAGAAGATTCCGCTGTCGTGTCTTCCACGGACCAGGAACGACCACAGCCGCGCACTCGTGAACTCGACCCAGGAGGGATTCAATGCGTCGAACTCTCGTATTCGCCTGTGCCGTGACGCTGCTCTCAGCAGTATCCGCACAGGCTCAAATTGGTTCCCCCGGCATTGAATATTCGAACACCATCGCCGGCGGTGACGGCGTGCAGATGTATCCTTATGACCAGCAGGATCCGTGGCTCCACGGGCACTTTCAGCGGTATCCGGCCTACGGCGGCTTCTCCAGCTTCCGGCCTTACAATTATCGCCATGTGTTCTCACAGACGCAGATTGCAACCGGCTGGGGTGCCACTCACGGAATGCCATACTCACAGCAATTCTGGAACAAATACCGCGGCAGCTATCTGAACGGCAACCTGCACTCACAGACGGCTGCCTCAGAGGGCTACCCAATGCTGCCACCGGTTCAGGGAACGTATCCGATTTATCCGGCGAGCTCTGTGCGTCCTATCGCCTATGTACCTGTCGCGACACAGGATTCCACTGCTTCAGCCATTTCATCGCAGCCGACTGCTCGTCCGGTCCATGTCTTTCCTGGAGAGTGATCGAGAATTGTGTACACGCGGCACGGCCCCTCCATACCTGGGTAACCGTGCCAATCAATACTCCCCGCCAGAAACGCTCCGCGCCGGTTTTCAATCGGTTCGGAGCGTTTCAGCTTTTCTGCCTGCTTCGCATGAGTTCCATCGCCTCGTGAACGCATGCGGCAACCTTGAGTCGGACCAGTTCGCAGAGCTCTGCATCGTCGCTGTCCGAATCATGCAGCTGTTGAGTCTCCTCCGGCGACAGCGGAGCCCCGTAGACGATTTTCACGCGACCTGGTCTCACGAACCAGGCGCTGCGCGGCAGGCAGCTGTCCGTTCCGGCGATGCCCACTGGATAGACCGGTTGATTGGTCCGCCGGACCACTGCCAGAAAGCCCGGACGAAACTTGCGGACGTCTGTGCCGGACGATCGTGTTCCTTCCGGAAACATGCCGACCAGAAAACCTTCATCGAGCCGTTCGATCGCGATCCGGATACTGCCTCCTCGCGCGGCTTCGCGGCTGATCGGGATGACGTATGTCCTGCGAAGAATCCATCCGAGCACAGGAATCCGGAAGAGGCTGTCGCGGGCGAGAAATGATACCGGACGACGGAGCAGGACCGCCGCCATGATCGGATCAAGTAAGCTCTGATGGTTGATCAGAAACACTCCGCCCTTTGACTCGTCCAGATGCTCCAGGCCGCGGGCCTCAACGCGAATCCAGCTCCGGCACAGCAGGTACACCGGGAAGTGCAAGACCCGCCACACCCGATTCGGTCGCAGAAATCCATGACCGGGAACTGCGCTGTTTGCGCCAGCAGCCGCATCGAATGCGGTATCCGCCCGAGGGTTGCCCGTGGCGGACGACGGTGAAGAAGGTGGCGAATCCATGATCGTGAGTGATACCTGCCTCGCAGCGTGCGTCAATGGAGTTCACCGAATGCGTTCCAGCAGTTTCTCCGCCACATGAACGGTACGGCTTAGGTCCTCAAACAAGTGATCGGGCTCATGCGGGCTCAGTTCGGCGCTGCTGAATCCTCCCGTCGCCACCGCGACCGCTCGGGCACCGATGGCCCGCGCACAGCGGATGTCAGCCGGAGTATCCCCGATGACACAGGTGTCGGCTCCCGCCACGCTGCGGCTCAAATGCCGGCAAACATCAGAGAGTGCATACCGGGCGACGTCGTCCCGATGAGCATAATCATCCCCGTAGCCGCCGGACGTGAAAAAGTGATCAATCCCAAAATGCCGGAGCTTGATCCAGGCGCCTTCGACGTAGTTTCCCGTCAGCAGACTCAGATGCACATCAGGACGTCCTGCCAGGTGATCCAGCAGCGTTCGAACGCCAGGCAGGACGGCCCCCGGAAGCGCCTGCAGGCAGTCGGGCAGCCGTTCGAGATAGCTTTGCATGAACCGCCGGCGCTCCTGAGGAGTGTCGTCCAGGTTGTACTTTTCGAAGATCTCATCCGCGATTCCGCAGTCCGTCCGTCCGGCTGTCAGTACGCCTGCAAACGGAAAGTCGATCCGGAATTCTTCGAGCAGCGCCCGTTCCATTGCCTTCTGCCCTGCCCCGCCGGTACGGAGCAGTGTGCCGTCGATGTCGAAGAACAAGATGTGCTCGGTCATTTGATCCGTTGCGTCAAGAGGCGAGGGCCAGTTGTGGACGCTGGATGATAGTCAGCGTCGCAACGAATGGCGAAATCGGCGAGGCTGATTTCTCCTGACGGACGCGTGAAAATTCACCGCCCCGGAGCGAACAGCCGCTCTTCACGTCCAGGCTATACCTGTCCCAGCAGCTGATCGACTTTCTGCAGGCGCTGTTCCAGCTCTGCGGCGGGACGAAGAGTCCGAAGGCCGGCGATGGCGGAGGAGGCCTGTTTCGCATTTTCTGTCAGCATTGTCGCCAGGGACGCGGCGGGTACCGGCCTGGAAAACAGATAGCCCTGGGCATGAGTGCAGCCCATTTCAAACAGCAGCCGCTGCTGGTCTTCAGTTTCGACGCCTTCCGCCACGATGTCGAGGTCAAGGTTCTGCGCCAGCGAGATGATCGTCCGGACAATTTCACGAGTCTCACTGCAGGATAACATGCTCCTCACGAACGACTGATCAATTTTCAGCAGATCCAGGGGTAGCCGATGCAAATAGGCCAGAGATGAATAACCCGTCCCGAAGTCATCAATGCCGACGCGGATACCGATCTCACGCAGACCGCTGATGATCGCCCGGATGTGCTCCGGATTCTCCATCAGAGCACTCTCCGTGACCTCGACCTTCAGCAGCCGCGGATCAACGCCGGTGCGGGCAATCGTCAGCAACAGATCATTTTTGAAATGCGCCTGCATGAACTCGCGCGATGAGCAGTTGATCGTGACACTGACACCAGGTATGCCCGCACTCAGATCATTCCACTCCATCGCGTCGTGGCACGCCTGTTCCAGAACAGAGCGTCCCAGACTGCCAATCAGGCCGAGAGATTCCATGACGGGGATAAAGATATCCGGTCCGACGCTCTCTCCCCGCGGATGACGCCAGCGGCACAGCGCTTCGAAGCCCTCAATCCGGCCGGATGAAATCCGCACGATTGGCTGATACAGCACATAAAACTGATTGCCCTTGATCGCTTGACGAAGGTCGCATTCCAGCGCCAGTCTCGCCGAGGCGGCGATCTGCATCTCCGGATCGAAAATGCGATAACGACCCCGACCGCCGGTCTTGGCGTGGTACATCGCAGTGTCGGCTTCACGGATGGCGTCGCCAGGAGTTTTGTCCGCTTTGTCCCCGAATGTGATCCCGATGCTGACACCCACCGCAACTTCGTGAGTGCCGATCATGACTGGTTCTGACAGTGCCGCAATCACTCGTTCGGCAATCTGTTCGGCGTCTTTGCGAGTCTGCAAGTGGTGCAGCAGAACCGTGAATTCATCGCCGCCGTGACGAGCCAATGACCAGCCGGATTTGTGCCGGGAAATCATGTCGGAGCCACGCAGACAGTTCTCCAGCTTCCGCGCCACACTGCACAGCACCTGATCACCCGCGTTATGACCAAGGCTGTCATTGATCAGCTTGAAATTGTCGAGATCGAGGAACAACACTGCACAGATCCCCCTGCCCGCGGGGTCACACTTCAGAATCCGTCCGAGCTGCTCTTCGAACAGCAAACGATTCGGCAGCCCGGTCAGAATGTCCCGGACTTTGCCTTCGGTGACGTCGGCCAGGGAACCGGCCAGTCTCCGGGCCCGTCCGTTGCTGTCCGGCTGAATCACTCCGCTGCACAGCATCCAGCGGAACGACTCGTCCCGATGTCGCATCCGGATTTCGCATTCAAAGCGACCCTGTTCGATCGAATTCCGGCTGTTCAGCAGTTCCATGAACTGCTCGCGGTCATCGATATGAATCCGTTCCAGCCAGACATCGACACTGGAATCAAATTCGTGATCACTGAAGCCCAGCATCTCCTTCAATCGGGCTGACAGAAAGAGCTGGCAGTTCGAGACGTCCCAGTCCCATAGCCCGATGCGGGAGCCTTCGGCGGCCATGGCGTAGCGTTCCTGACTGCGCCGCAGTTCAGACTGAGCCTTGCCGAGTCGCAGATGCAGGGAAACACGGGCCAGTGTGATCTCCGGATCCAGCGGCTTCGTCAGGTAATCATCGGCACCTTCTCGGAATGCGGCAATGATGCTTTGCCGTTCAGATTCGGCTGTGACCATGATGACCGGCAACTGGACATCGTTGAGAGTCAAGCGGATCGATTTCAGCACGTCGAAGCCCGACAGGCCTGTCATGACGACATCGAGCAGCACAAGATCCGGACGCCGCAGTCTCAGCTGTTCCAATGCGGCTTCTCCACCGTCTGCCGTACAGACGTCATAGCCGTTGCGAGTCAGCATTCGCGACAGGATCTCGCGGTTGACGCGTTCGTCGTCAACCACCAGCACGACGGGGCGATCGGACTGAGTCTGCATCGCCGACGCACGGGCATCCGCATGACAGGTCGATTTGTCGTGGTTTTCCACAGATGAGTTCACGCGACATCCTTCAAAAGTTGCTCGCGGAAAACATAGGTTGAAAAATCAGCACATGACGACACCTGCTCGTTTTTGCTCACGGGTCACCCCGATTCAGACTGTCCGGTCGTAACGCCCGCGGATCGCATCAGGCGATTCCCGGCGAACGTCCCCCTTCGTGACTCGCACAATTAAACCGTGCGCCACATCCGGCACGACCATTCGTTTCCGGTCTTTGTTCACGAGCTCTCGCGACGGCATTCGAAAACGACGGAGTCTCCACTGTTCCGTTCGCTGCGGATTCCACCATGCTGCTGACTCTTCTTGAATGGAATGCCGATGTCCTGGCGTTCGCGATTCTGACGGCGCTCGTCATGATCGTGATTGACCTGAAGTACCTCAGCCTGGCGATCGAGTACCGTGATCGCGGTCTTGTCCGGGCCGTCAGCATTCTGCTGATTCTTGGCAGTGTTTATCTCGCGATTCAGAAAGGCGAAGCGGAGCGCCTTCAATTGCAGAAGTCGGCCGAAGGGTTCGCTGCGACTTACGCCCATGAGCTGTCCGAGCTGGGTCATGAAAATGTGACGGACAGCACGCCACCGGATAACCCGGACTATCGCAGGATCCTGCAAAAGCAGATCGCATGGCTCGACATGAATCACTCTGTGGCCGACCTCTACACAGTGCGCAGGGACGGGAACGGTATCGCGCGAAAGATCGTGGATTCCGAAACGGATTTTGATCGCGACGGACGCATCGTCGGGAATCGCGAGTCTCGCGGAACAATCGGGGAGATCACCGAACAGCTTTCGCCGATCATGGAGTCTGCTCTGACCGGTGTTTCCAAATTCAACAGCCGGCCGTATCGGAAAAGTTGGGGTCCATGCGTCAGTGCGTATGTGCCGCTTGTCTCCTTCTGCAAAGACGTCGACAGCATCGTCTGCGTCGATTTCCCCGCAGAGGACTGGATTTCGTCAATCCTCTGGGCACGCAGTTCGGTTCTCACGTTCTCGACTGCTCTGATCATCACGCTGCTGGGCAGCAGCGGGATCGTGGCTGTGCTTCGCGACGACCTGCGACTGCGGGAGTCCTTGAGTCAGGAGGTGTTGCAGCAAAGTGCATCGATTGAAGCGGCAAACCGGGACCTGCTGCAGGCACGAGACGCTGCCGAACAGGCCAACCGCGCGAAGAGCGAATTCCTTGCCAACATGAGCCATGAAATCCGCACGCCAATGAATGGTATTCTCGGGCTGACGGAGCTGCTGCTGCAGACCCGGCTCACCCACGAACAGCGTCGCAATCTCGAGCTGGTTGCATCCTCCGGAGATGCACTGATGACGATCCTGAATGACATTCTCGACTTCTCGAGGATTGAAGCCAGCATGCTGCAGCTTGATCCGACCGAGTTTGAGCCGCGCGAAATCGTGGGTAATGCCATGAAGCTGCTCGGTCTGCGCGCTGAACAGCGCTCGCTCGAATTAACCTGCCGAGTTCTGCCGACGGTCCCGCATACACTGATTGGAGATGCCGGACGCATCAGACAGGTGCTGGTCAACCTCGTCGGCAATGCGATCAAGTTCACGCACCGCGGTGAGATCGCAGTCACCGTTGCCGATGTGGCCACCTCAGGAAACATGGCCCAGATTCTGATTTCCGTCCGCGATACCGGCATCGGGATCACCGAAGACCGCCAGCGGTCAATCTTCGAACCGTTTGTTCAGGCCGATGGAAGCACCACGCGACACTACGGCGGCACAGGGCTTGGTCTCACAATCTGTACACGGCTGGTGGAACTGATGGGAGGACGCATCAGTGTCGTCAGCGCACCCGGTGCCGGAAGCACGTTCTCGTTTCAGATTCCCTGCGAGATCGTCGCCGCCCGCCCGTCCGATCTGGCCAGCAGCCATGCACGACTGATTTCCCGCCAGCGAGTTCTGATCGTCGATGATCATCCGACCAATCGACTGATTCTGGAAGAAATCCTGACTGCCTGGCGGATGGACTTGGTGTCGGTCAGCCACGGAAACCAGGTCGCTGCGGCAATCGATTCGGCAGATCGGTCAGGCAACTCCTTCACTCTGGTCCTGCTGGATGTGCACATGCCGGATCTCGATGGATTCGACGTCGCAGACCTGATTTCCACGCTGAAGGGGCCAGACAATCTGCCAGTGATCATGCTCAGTTCTTCTGATGCCGCTCACCACCGCACGGCTTTGGAAAAAGCCCGGATCGCAGCGTACCTCACGAAACCTGTGAAGCAGTCCGAACTTCTGGAAACGATGCTCGCTCTGAAGGTGCCGACTGAGGAGACAAATCGTGTCTCTGAATTGAATCCCGCAGATCACGTCACCGCCGAACCGGACGCCGCACAGACCCGCCTGCTGCTCGTCGAAGATAATTTTGTCAATCAGCAGCTGATGCTTCGCGTGCTCGCCAAAGACGGCTACGAAGTGATACTTGCCGTCGACGGCAGCGAAGCCGTGCAGATACTCCACACGCAACAATTCGATGCCGTGCTGATGGATTGCCAGATGCCCGTGCTCGACGGAATCGAAGCAACGCGGCTGATCCGCCGGTCAGAACGAGTCTCCCGGGCCGGTCATCGCCTGCCGATTATCGCACTCACAGCAAACGCCATGTCCGGCGATCGTGAAAAGTGTCTCGCAGCCGGAATGGACGACTTTATCACAAAACCGATTCGGTTCGCGGATCTCTACTCGACGCTGAACAAGCACGTCTGTCTGGCCGAAGTTCCGACCAGTGAGCCATGCGAGCAGTCCACCGACATCTCTCCGCAAACATCGCAATGTTCAATTCCTGCGTCAACTGCCACGACTGATTCGGCGCCTGAGGAATCAATCGCCGACAGTTCCCTTGTCATCTTCAGTCGTGAAGAGCTGATGAACCGCGTCAACGGCGATGTGCAGCTCATCGGAATCCTGGCCGAAGCGTTTCGGGAAGTCGGACCCCGGCATGTTTCTGCATTCAGCGCTGCTGTCACTGCCAATGATTTCGCGTCCGCCCGCATGCTGGCTCATACCATCAGGGGTTGCGCAGCAAATCTGTCGGGGTTGAGACTCTGCAGCTTTGCAGAGACACTGGAGCAGATTTCCTCCTCCGGCGATCTGGTCGCTGCCACCCAAACGCTGCCGCGGCTGGAGGCGGAAGTCAACGACCTGCTCGAACAGATCGGACAACTTGCCGCATCTCTCACGCAATGATCGACCCGACTGCGGGAATCGCAATGCGAACGCGTACGATGTCAGTTGCTTTGACAACGCCAATTTGGCACCATCCCCCCTCAATGCGAGAGTGGCGAAATTGGCAGACGCGCTGGATTTAGGATCCTGTGCCTTAACCGGCGTGGGGGTTCAACTCCCCCCTCTCGCATTTTTGACTTCGGAGTGTCCGAATTTCCCCTCTGAAGAATCAAATCGCCTTCTTCCGCCAGTTCCGGCAACGGTTTGAAACGACCGGCTCGATCGCTCCCAGCAGCCGCTTCCTCGCCCGGTCGATGACGCGCTACGTGACCGCACGAGATCCAGCGAGGCCAGTTCGAATTCTGGAAATCGGGCCGGGCACCGGGCCGGTGACCGATGCCATCGTCCGGCTGCTGCGACCCGGCGACGTCTTCGATCTGGTGGAACTGAACGAGGAATTTGTCCGCATTCTCAGTCAACGCTTCGACACGGAACCCGTATGGACCGCTGTAAAAGCTCAGTCCGCGATCTACCAGCGTCCGGTTCAGGACTTTCAGACGTCCGAGGCCTATGACTTCGTGATTTCCGGCCTGCCTCTGAACAACTTCCCTGCGGACCTCGTCACGACGATTGCTGATCACTATTTCCGCCTCCTGAAGCCGGGCGGCGTGCTGAGCTACTTCGAATACATGTACGTCCGCCCCATCCGCAAAGCGATCACCCGCGGAGCCGAAAAGGCCCGCATCTCTGCCATCGACGCCACGATGCAGATCCACTGCAACCGCCACCTCATTCGTCGCGACAGCATCTGGCTGAATATCCCGCCGGCCTGGGTTCAGCACCTGCGCCACAACGGCTGAGAGTTGCCCTCGTTTCCGATGCGTCATAAGGACCGAACGGAACATGAACAACGCCGAACCGTTCTCGGTTCCCCTTCTCCGCAGCGCGAAGAAAAAGAAGAATCAGCACTGGTCGCACTGATCCGTTTACCGGCCGTCATTCGACACCGCCAGATAAGTTTCCGAGACCGCCGTCAGGAGCAGCAAATCATCCTGTGTGGCGTCGGTCCTGGTGATCCGCAGTTCATCGCTGTCGAGCAGTCGCCTCAGCGCCGGAATCGCAGCAGCTGCCTGCGAGCCCAGATCACGCAGAGCCGCAAGTGCTCCGCACCGCAAGAGCTTGTTGCCGGGATCGTTGACCAGTCGGGACAAATAGGTGACATCACAGTTTCGCATCGCCCGCACCAGACGCTCGCGTTCGAGTTGCGATTCCATCCGGTATCCACGCTTCCGCAACTTCTCCGTTGCTGACATTCTCGCAAGCTTCACAGAATCCCCGGAATTCTGATGTCGATTGAGCATTCGCTCCGTGGTCGTACCAGCCGGCAGGTCCACGCCCGTCATTGCGGCTGCGAATCCGCCGGCGAAGGCACCTGGGATGGCGTGCGGCAGCTGTTCTTTAGCCGACGTATGCCCGAGTACGACATCGTAAAGCTGGCTCGTTTCCCTGGCAGTTTTCGGCAATGTCGGAGATCCGGGATCGATTGACAGCATCGTTCGAATTGACGCAACCACACTGTAAGCAAATTGTCGCTCGAGCGCAGAGAAAACATACCGTTCGTGTTCGCTGTGAAGAATCAGATCACTTGACGTTCTTCCGTCGGACGCAAAGGCCGAAACCACATTCTCCAGGTCAGGAACCTCATGAGAAATCAAGCTCAGAAGCCGTTGATTCGTCAAGACCAATTGGTCCGATTCGACAATGAATCTCTCGTCGTGCCGCAACAGCGACTGCAATTGCTTTCTCCGCCGAATGGAACGCAGATCGAATCGCTGCATTCGCGAAAACATCCTGCGAATGTACGCAGCACTGCGTGAAATGATGTGGATGACACTGCCGCTGCGACCGACCTGTCGAGTGTCGCTGGCATCGGATACCGCCTCTGTGTATTCGCCGGCATCGCATTGTTCCGGTTGAGGGTCGAACACTGTTTCCACGGATTCGGAAAGGGGTTGGCCGTCTTTGTTCACGGGCCCCAGGATCGCCACGATGTCATCGTCATTGACCCTTCGGGCGTTGGGAACAGGGATTCGTGCGCCGCACTTCAGGCAGATCCCACGCTGGCCCGCAGCCGCGTCAGGCAGGCCGCGAATCGGCGCACTGCACACTGGGCAGTAGAAGTTGATGGTCATGTGCCTGCTCACGAGAAACGAACGCGGTCAGTTGGTATAGTGCGGCTCGCGCCATTCCGCTTCACTTCGCGTTGATTCTAATTGGACAGCGCCAGATTTTTTGCGGAAGCCGAGCGTTTTTGCAACCCGAAGCGTGAGCGAGGGATTGTACATAACTCGTTCCCTCGCTTACGCTTCGGGTTACTACTTCGGATAAAGTGGAGCTGTCCAACTAAGAAAGAATCCCCTCAACCACATGCCCATGTACGTCCGTCAGCCGGCGCTGGATGCCGTTGTGATAGAAGGTCAGTTCCTTATGATTGAGTCCCAGCAGGTGCAGGATGGTGGCATGAAAATCGGGGATCGTGACTTGGTTTTCACCGACGAAGTAACCGATTTCGTCTGAGCTGCCGTATTGAATGCCCGGTTTGACTCCGGCACCGGCGAGGAAGCACGTGAACGCCGTGGGATGATGGTCACGTCCGGGTGCGCCGATGCCCTGCGTCGCCGGACTGCGGCCGAATTCCGTCGACCAGATGAAGAGCGTGTCTTCCAGCATCCCACGCTGCTTCAGATCCTGAATGAGCGCAGCAACGGGCTTGTCCATCGTGGCGGCCTGAGTGTCGTGGTTTTCCTTCACGTTCTCGTGACCATCCCAGTTGATGCGCGGCTGGCCGAACGCACCTCCGTTGAGGATCTGCACAAACCGCACACCTCGTTCAAGAAGGCGCCGCGCTGTCAGGCAGTTTCTCGCGAAGCCTTTGTTCGCCGGTTCATCGAGACCATACAGCTGCTGCGTTGATTCGGTCTCGCTCTCAAGATTCGTCGCCTCCGGGATGCTCGACTGCATCCGCGCGGCGAGTTCATACGATCGCAGGCGCGCCGCGAACGCGCCGTCGCCCGGATGCGTGTCGGCGAATTCACGGTTCATCGACGCCAGCAACTGCATGTCGGCCGAGCGCGCGGCGGTGGAAATGTTTGCAGGAGTGCGCAGGTCAGGGACGGGTTCTGCGGACTGCGTGCGAAACGCCACTCCCTGATGGTTGGCGGGCAGAAAACCGGACGTCCAGTTGATCGTACCGCCCGCGGGAAATCCTCGCGGGTCGGGCAGCACCACGAATGCCGGCAGGTTTTCGTTCGTCGTGCCGAGTCCGTAACTGAGCCAGGAACCCATGCAGGGAAAGCCGTTCAGAGTAAACCCGCTGTTCATCTGAAACGCGGCGGGCGTGTGATTGTTGCTCTTCGCAAACATCGAATGGATGAAACAGACGTCGTCCGCGCAGCCTGCGAGGTGCGGCAGTAAACTGCTCACCCACGCACCCGACTGACCGTGTCGGCGGAATCTGTAGACGCTCTTCATCAGGCGACCGGGCTGACCGAAGAATCCAAGGTTCTCGCCTTTTCCGTCCATCGACTTGCCATCCATGCGCTCCAGCTCGGGCTTGTAGTCGAACGCATCGAGATGGCTCACCCCTCCAGCACAGAATACCTGGACGACACGTTTTGCCTTCGGTGTGAACTGCGGCTGGATCGCAGACGATGAGCCACCACGTTCAGCGCGGGCATTATCGCGATTCATCAGCCACGCGAGTGCGATCGCGCCAAGTCCACCGCCGGAATTCCACAAAAAATGCCGGCGCGAGAATGGCCCTGAGGCGATTCGACTGTTGTCCAGCCGCTCCGACGGCTGGGATTCCTGTTTGTTGCTGCCCGATTCCTCAGCGCCGTCCGTCACGGACAAAATCCCCCGCCGACTGAGCGGCGGGACAACAGCAGGATTATCGAACATAGATGAATTCCGTAGAGTTCAGCAGCGCCCAGCAAACGTTCGTCAGGCCTCGTTCATTGATCACCATGACCGCACGATCGGTCTCGCCCGCAGTGGGCACACGTCCCAGTGCGAGCAGATAGCACATTCGAATCGCGGCGTTGACGTCATTGCCTGCCGTCTTCATCGCACGTTCCGCAAGGTGATTCGCCTGCCGCTGTACGAACGAGTTGTTCATCAGTTCCAGTGCCTGCAGCGGCGTGGTTGTGACTCCGCGGCGAGGTGTTTTCACGGACGGGTCAGGGCAATCGAATGAATCCAGCAGAGGGTCCTTGCCGCTGTTCACATTGATGCGATACACGGTACGACGGTTGAACTCCGGCTCTGGACGATCCATGGGAGTATAAAATGCAGCGTTGAACTCGGTCATGGTAAACGGCCGGAATCCAGGTCCGCCCATCTGCAGGTTGATCTGACCGCTGACCGCGAGCATTGCATCGCGCACCGCCTCGGCTTCAAGTCGGCGGGGAGTGTACCGCCACAGCCACTGATTGTCGGCGTCGATCGCCATCGCCGGCTCATGGAACGCTGATGTCTGTCGGTAAGTCGACGAGTTCATGATCAATCGGTGCAATGCCTTCACACTCCAGCCGCTGTCGATGAATTTCACTGCCAGCCAGTCGAGCAGTTCCGGATGACTCGGACGAGCGCCGCTGACTCCGAAATCATTCGGCGTCGAAACAAGTCCCTGTCCAAAATGCAGATGCCAGACGCGATTCGCCATCACGCGCGCGGGTAGCGGATTCTTCGCATCGGCAAGCCACGCAGCAAACTTCAGCCGCCGCTGCGCTTCGGGCGCATCCGCCGGCAGTCCGAAATCCGGATCAAGATCAGCGACCGCCGACAATGCGCCGGGCGTGACCTCTTCATCAGGCAAGTTCACGTCTCCCCGCTTGAGTCGCCTGGTCGGCGCTGGCTGCACGCGTACTCCGGCATAAGAAACGGGGCCGGACGCCGCCCCGAGAGCATCCAGCGATGTCTTTGCTCTCTGCAAATCCGTCAGCGCGAGCGCATGCGATTCCCGCTGTTCCGGTGTGAGACAAGCCAGAATCTCGGCCTGTGGAATGGAATCACCGCCGCTGCGGAAAGATGCTGCAACTTCGGAATCACCGAGTGCCCGATCGTAGAGCGACGCCTGGCGGATTTCCCCGGTGAGCCAGGGACGGCCTCCGCCCGTATGACGCAAACCCAGCAGAACATGAGCATCTCCTGCCGCATAGGATTGCAGCGGAGATGCCGGCGTGTACGGATTGCCGAGCGGTTCTCCGTTGCGATAGAGAGCGATGCTGTTGTCCGCCCGATACACAATTGCAACGTGGATGAACGAATCCATTGCAGTGGACTCTGCAGGAACATCCGGAACGTGAGTTCGCAACAAGCCGTTGCTGCCCGCCATCCATGTTTTCGGACGCTGCTCGCCAAACACGATGGCATCGAACACACTGCCGTCGGTATTTTCGATGGAAATCGCGGCACCACCCCGCTGATCCAGACTGTCCAGCGCGACCCATGCCTCCAGCGTCTTTTCGCGGATATCTTTTGGCAGCACAGCGGTCCTGAAGAATGCTCCCTCTTTGGGAAGCCGCAGCCTTCCTCTTGCGACCTGAGCGCCGCCCTTGAGTTCACCGGGCATCACAGTGGCCGCGGTTCCGTCAAAGGTCCAGCAGGCAAATGGTGCCGGTCCAGTTTCGGACCCGCGATCCGACCGTTTGGCGACGGCCAGCTTCGCGCCGACGGATTCAATCTGCGACACCCGTTCCGCGGCAGCCGTAATCTCTTGTTCAATCGTTTGTCGACGCCGTGAGTTTGCCTCTGATTCTGCAGCAGTGGCGATCGATCGTTCGCCATGCTTCACGCCTTCGAAGACCGACTTGATTCGATAGTATTCTGCGTGCGGGATCGGATCGAACTTGTGTGCGTGACAACGCGCACAGTTGATCGTGAGTCCCAGGAAGCTCTGTCCTACGACACCGATGATGTCTTCCAGTTCGTCCTCTCGGGAGATCGCGCGCTGGGTGGCGTTCTTCTGTGCATTCCCGGCCTGGTCCCATGGACCGCAGACCAGCAGACTGGCGGCGACGATGCCATCACTGGTGACCGGATCCAGCACATCGCCGGCAACCTGCTCCTTCATGAACTGATCATAGGGTTTGTCTTCGTTGAAGCTCTTGATGACGTAGTCCCGGTAATGCCATGCATTGTCGCGCAGCCTGTCATATTCGAAGCCCTGGCTTTCCGTGTAACGAGCCACATCCAGCCAGTGTCTCGCCCACCGTTCTCCATACTGCGGCGACGCGAGCAGGCGCTCGATCACTGCTTCGAAGGCCCCAGGCGAAGCGTCGGCGACAAAAGCGTCGATTTCATCAGGCGTCGGAGGAAGGCCGATCAGGTCAAATGTCATGCGCCGGATGAGCGTTCGTCGGTCGGCTTCCGATGACAGGGCGAGACTCTGCTCGCTGAGCTTCTCGCGAATGAATGCGTCGATCGGATTCAAGTCATGATCCGTTACGGCCGGCATGACCAGGGGCGTGAGCGACCAATGCGGCTTCGCGTCTTTTGAGATCCCGGAGAACTCGTCGGGCCACGCTGCTCCTTCATTGATCCAGGTCCGCAGCGTCTCCACGTCCGCCGCTGAGAGGCGTTCATTGCCGCTCTCCTTTGGCGGCATCAGGATCGTTTCGTCTTCACCACTCACATAGCGAATGAGCGGACTCGACTTCGCGTCCTGCGCCACGATCGCCCTCTCGCCGATGTCGCCGCCCTTCACTGCAATGTCACGCATGTCGAGCCGATAGCCGCTCTTCTGCGTTTTCGCCCCATGGCATTCGTAACAATGCTTTTCCAGGATCGGTCGCACATCGCGCACATAATCGACCTGAGCGTCGGCGCGGGACGCGATGAGGCTGACAAACGAAATCAGGATCCAGGTACTTTTCATGTGGCTTCTCCGGAGGTTCTGATGACACGCCGGGGACGCAGATTCTTGCCGGTGCAGGATACCATCAGATCACCCCTCACGTCATGCTGTCTGCGTGCGTGCAGAATCGATAATAGACCTCACTCGCCTGGAGCAGCTGCTCAATCGCAATCCATTCGTCTTTGGTGTGCGCCTGGGCAATGTCTCCCGGACCGAACACAACGGCAGGGACGTGATCCGCGGCGATCCGCGAGGCGTGCGTTCCAAACGGAACTCCGATCACCTGTGTCTGTCCGACAACTCCGGAAACTGTCGACATCAGCTGCTGTGCAAGATTGCCGTTGAGTTCATCTCCAAGCGGTGAGCTGAGGCAATAGGGTTCATCATGTCTGATTTCAAAGTCCAGCTGCTTCGCCAGATGCTCGATCACCTCGGCACGAGCAGTCAGGCCGTCTTCGCCCGGCAGGACGCGACGGTCAATGTCAATCACGCAACTGTCCGGAACAACGTTGACGCTGCTGCCGCCGGAAATTAAGCCAACGCTGAGTGTTGCTGGTCCGCACAGGCGATGGGCTGGTCTCGAGGCCGGCAGACTCGCGGCATATTCCTCAAGGCATCGGAGAACCCGCGACATCCGATAGATGGCATTCACTCCGTCCGATGGCCGGGAACTATGACAGGCTCTCCCCGGTGTATGGAGCTTCCAGCGTGTGGCACCGCGATGAGCCACCACGATGTCGAGCAGAGTCGGCTCGGCAATAATCGCGACATCGGGACGTTTCGGCAACAGGCGATACGAAGGAACCTGTCCTCTCCAGCTCGCGACAAGGTGATTAATGCCAAGGCTTGTCGCTTCTTCATCACAGGTCATCGACATCACAATATGTGGCATGCCCGCCGGTCGCTCGCTCGCGAGACGTGCCACAGCCGCCAGCATTGCCGCCATGCCTCCCTTCACATCGCAGGAACCACGGCCGTAAATTCGACCGTCACGTTCCGCAGGCTCGAATGGCGGAATCGTCATCCCGTCAACCGGCACCGTGTCCTGATGAGCATCCAGCAGCACGGTTCGAGATGCGCCCGGCGAGTCGATACGAGTGACCACGTTGGCACGACCCGGGGCAACTTCCACGACTTCGCATGGTAATCGATGGTGAGTCAGGTACGACTCAAGCCATGCTGTCATTCGACCCTCGTAGAACTCTTCGCCTGAAACATCACGTCCCATTGGATTGATGCTCGGGACAGCAATCAGTTCCTTGAGGATCGATAGTGCGTCTGTGTTCTCTGAAGGGCTCATTTCAAACAGACAAACAAGGGTGTAGGTCAACGAACCGGAAATGGATACAGTCTGGAAGGTACACGATACCACTGGTCCTTCGGTACCCGCTGCAGAAACAGCCACCTGGCAAGGTAATTCTTTTGAACTGCGAGGATGACCTCGGTGACACGATCGCTCCGCGTCTCGACAAGGCCAATGCCGACGACACAAAGATCATCATCCTCGACGGTATCTCCATGATGGGGAAGCGCCGCCATTTCTCCCTTGAAGCGGACGTCCCGCGACTGGAGGAAGTGCTGAAACTGCATCAGGGCGTTCGGCTCATCGTGATTGACCCGGTGTCAGGATATTTAGGCAAAGTGGATTCCCACAACAACAGCGAAGTTCGAGGTGTACTGGCTCCGCTGGCCGACCTGGCCAGCCGCTTCCACGTGGCCATCCTGACGGTGACGCACCTGGCCAAGTCCGGCGGTACCAAGGCCGTGTACAGGGCCATGGCAGCCTGGTCCTTGCTGCAGCTGCCCGGGCTGTCTGGGCTATTACGAAAGATCCTGACAATCCTGAACGACGACTGTTCCTGCCAGCCAAACTGAACTTTGCCAAAGACCCGGATGGACTCGCCTACCGCATCGACGACGGTCGTGTGGCCTGGAATTTCAATCCGGTGAAGATGCATGCCGACGATGTTTGAGACCTGCGACACCGGGGAACTCAAACAGAAACTCATGGATTTGAGCCGGGAAGGTCAGCGACTGGTTCAGGAAAACCAGAGCCTGCAGGGTCGTCTGGCCTACCTGCGGGCTCGTGCCGAGCAGCAGGCAGCCAAGGTTGACCAGGAGACCAACGACGTCACCAAAGCCTCGCGAAAGCACATGGTAAAAGATCTGCTGAACGAAGCCGAGGAAGTTCGTCAGCAGATCAAAACAAATGGCCTTCAATGTCAGGAACTGGCTAAGCGGAGTGAACTCGTCGGGCAGCAAATGCCGGAATGCAAATCACTGCTGCTGTGGTACGCGGATCTTTGACAACTCACCATAACTTGCGGTCAGCCGCCTGGTGTGGTGAGCCCGGTGGCGCAGGACACAACTTGTCATGAAGCCGATTCGACTATTTTGAACCTTTGTGCAAACAGTCGATAACCACTGGAGGTTTCGGGGACACCTGCGGTTCCACCGCCACACTGCCGAGACTCCCGATGCCAGCGCGATCAACAATTATCAAACACAGTAGCACTCACGCTGAAATCACGTGCCCGTGGGTTCGGATCTCATCGATCAGCACCGGAAGCTCTTCTCGAGCAAACAGTCGCACCCGATGATCTTCCAGGATTCGTCGGGCGGTGCCGATGCCGTCAAAGGTCGTTGTTTCAAAGTGGCCAACAACCAGCATCTGCATCTGGCCAAACTGAGGGTCTGATGATTCATAAACGGACTCACCTTCCAGCGCATACTTCGCAGCACGCTCTTCCAGTCCGGACTGTGACTTCGGAAATGTCACAGGGGCGATCAGATTCAGTCGACCGTTTTGGCAGGCGTACGGAATCTCTTCTTCGCGTCCCAAAAACGGAATGCGAACTTTCACTTTGCGTCTGATGCGAACATCGATTTCCGGTGCAGCGAAACGTGCCTCCAGAGTACGAGTCAACGTTTCCTGCCGAGCCAGCACTTCCTGTGTAGACTTTGGTTCGACCAGTTCCTGATACAACTGATTCACGTCCTCGTCCGGTCGATCTGAAATTCGACACGGCATGAACTGAGTCATTCGGAGAGTATTGACCTGCATGGCTGCCAATTGATTCAACTGCTCAAGCGAGCACAAATCGCTGCGACCGCTGGTCAGTTTCTCTTCCAGCCCGGACTCAATCGCGGCCAGCCGTTTGAGATCGCGATTTCCGCGCCCGAACATCTGCGAAATCCGTTTGTGATTTTTCGACAGTTTCACACGCAGATACGAGGGCTCGGCACAAAAGATAACCACACCGACGTTGGCGGCCTCAAGGCGAGCGAGATCAGGGCAGTACTGCACGAGACTGTAGAACGCCCGGTGGGAAACGGATGAGATTGGTCGTTGTGGTTTCATCGTCGGTGTGGCGTATGGAGCACAATGGGGAATTGATGCGGCGTCAGTTCAAAACCATCCGGTCGAATCCAGGCGGTTCCATGCGACGTCGATATGTGGCGCAGGAAACGATTCGCGTTTGCGGTCGTTCCATGCGTGAATTAATGCCTCGTCCGCAGAATCTGTGGGTGGCAATCGATTAGTACGGGGCTTTGGCGTTGAAAAACACGGGATTCTACGCGAGACAAGCCCTTCGGATTGTG
>Ga0163144_10002824_pt1 | contig 39750 bp, 30 predicted proteins | sample OliLak19BULKMAT1_FD_123175 | JGI IMG/M metagenome (GOLD analysis project Ga0163144, IMG submission 123175) | Freshwater microbial mat bacterial communities from Lake Vanda, McMurdo Dry Valleys, Antarctica - Oligotrophic Lake LV.19.BULKMAT1 | ecosystem: Environmental > Aquatic > Freshwater >...
ACCAGAACTTATTCAAGGCGAATTTACAGTAGAAATATTAGACGAGATTGGACGCACGGTAACATTTGATAGGTATTCTAATTACAATACTGTTTCCATTCCAATGTCTATTAATTTAACAAAAGGCCTCTACTTCATCAGCGTAATTTCATCAACAGAAAAATTAATTACTAAGTTTATTGTTCAATAGCATTTCGTTTTAATACCCATATTTACCCTTCCATTTATCGCGTAAGAATTTACGGATATCATTTTCTTTTGGATTATTTCCTGGTTCAAAAATTGTTGTGCCTTTTATGGCATCTGGTAAAAATTCCATTTCCGCAAAATTGCCTGGATTATTATGCGCATTCTGATAATCTTTGCCATAATTTAATTGCTTCATTAATTGGGTTGGTGCATTCCGAATTGCCAAAGGAACCGGTAAATCGCCACTACTTCTAATTACTTCGTAAGTTTTTTGCAATGCAGCATACGATGCATTACTTTTTGGTGAAGTAGCTAAATAAATTACTGTTTGCGATAACGGAATACTACATTCAGGATACCCAAGCATTGTTACAGCTTGAAAACAACTTGTTGCCAGCAAAAGCGCATTGGGATTAGCATTTCCGATATCTTCGCTTGCTAAAATTAACATGCGTCTGGCAATAAACTTCGGGTCTTCTCCCCCATCAATCATTCTTACTAAGTAATACATAGCCGCATTAGGATCACTGCCACGCATACTCTTTATAAATGCAGAAATTAGGTCGTAATGTTGCTCACCGTTTTTATCATACAAAGCAGTTTTGGTATGCGCTAAATTAATTACTAAGGTATCTGTAATTTCAATAGGTTCATCTGTTACTGTTTCTTCAATTAACTCCAATAAGTTTAATAATTTTCTGGCATCACCACCACTCAATTTTATCAGCGCCTCATTTTCTTTAACAATTATTTTTCGTCTCAATAATATGCTATCTTTTGTAATAGCACGTTCAATTAATTGTTCTAAATCTTCGCGTGTAAACTCCTTTAATACATAAACCTGACATCTTGAAAGCAATGCATTTATAACCTCAAACGACGGGTTTTCTGTTGTGGCACCAATCAATATAATTAGCCCCTTTTCAACTGCACCAAGTAATGAATCTTGTTGGGCCTTATTAAACCGATGAATCTCATCTATAAACAATACAATTTTACCAGAAACTTTTGCTTTTTCAATTACTTCTTTAACATCTTTAACACCGGAAGCAACCGCACTAAGTGAAAAAAATGGCAAATTGGCGGCTTTGGCAATAATATTTGCGAGCGTAGTTTTTCCAATACCTGGTGGCCCCCAAAATAACATGGAAACAAGCTTATTTGCTTCAATCATTTTTCGCAAAACCTGACCTTCACCAACTAAATGTTGCTGACCAATGTAATCATCCAGATTTTGCGGTCTTAATCGCTCTGCTAAAGGTGGCGTATCAAAAAGCATGAATGGTAAATGTATTAATTTGTGCTGATAAATATCAAAGTAAATGAATAACGTGATTAGCAAACTTTTAGATGCAGATGCAACCATATGCTTGCCACAAATCAAAAAAATAAATAAGTCAAGATAGTTATGCTTGAAATTAAATAAAGCGGAATAATATTACCTGTTAATCAGATAATCAACCTTCCACAAACAACTCAGGATGTTCTAGTCGTTTAATAATTCCCATTTCGATGTCGGGCAAACTTTCAAACAAATCGAGACAAGTATCAATCACAAAATATTGTGCCTGGAACTTATCTTTTATGTAAGGGGTGTCGAGAATTTTATCTACATTATAATCGATACGTTTCGATGGGATACCTGATTTAAGGCAATAAATACTTTCACCTTGTGATGACAAAATGCCTGAACCATAAATGCGTAATAATCCATTATCGCGAATCAAACCAAATTCTACTGTATACCAATAAATCCGGGAAATAAGCTCCACCGCTATCGGATTTTCAATATAACTTAATGCAATTTTACTCAATCCGTACAAATAAGCGCAATATGTTTTATTAGTTAAAAGCGGCAGATGAGCAAATACATCATGAAACATATCAGGCTCTTCCAAATAATCTAATTGCTCCATCGAGCGCAACCAAGTTGAAGCAGGAAACTTTCTATTTTTTAATAATTCGAAGAATTCTTTATTGCCAATTAACCCTGCCACTACAACTGCATTCCAACCAGTTAATGTCTCTAATCTTATATTAAATTCATCGAATTTAGGTATTGCATTGGCAGAAAAATGAATTGCCTCTATACCTTGCATGAAAACGCTTGCTGCACGGTCTTGCAACAATGCCATCTGGCGATCAAACAAAATCTCCCAAACCTTATAATGCTCCGGTGTATAGGCAGCATAATCTTGAATCATCTTATCTGTTGTAATCGTTTCCATATCTTGCTTAATATTTACGCTAATATACTGCAATAAACGCAAGGTTGCATGCTAGCAATATAATTTATGACTAAAATATTAACATCAAACCAACATTTTAAGTTTCTCTGGGTGTAATTCAATCATATATAGAAATAGTCAAATTATACCTTAGGCGAAATTTAGTAGGATAAATACCAATGATTTTTATCAATATCTCCATCTTTTGGGATAATGGTATAACTTTTAGGCATCGAAAGCAAATAAATAGGTATGCTAATTGAAGCTGCCATTAAACTATAACCAGCTATGCGGTAATAGCGTTGACTGCGAAATTCGCCGGACGAATAATTGATACTTATTAATGGCGCTAAAATTAAGGCTGTAAATATACCTGACGCCATTCCGAATGCCGATAACGATTGAAACACATCAGAGCCATTGGTGCTAAATCCCAAAACAGGCATGTTGTATAAATCAATTGTTGCCAAGAAACTTGGTGTTAAATTGCCGTAGACTGATGTTGTGTTTGTAACACCATCGTAACTCTCCTCACTCCATAAACTAATATCCATTTCGTATATAGCAACAAGGATAGAATCATCACAAATAGAATCTAAAAAGCCCAAGCCGTAAAAAGATTTATGGGTATAAATTGAATCGACTAGTTGCTCTTCATAATATAATTCAATATTTCTATCCTCAGGTATCATTACTGCCTCGGTTGAATCTAAAGAATTAATCAAATACTTATAATTTGATTTAGGTAAAAAAGATAGTGCTTGCAAAATAAGGGGTTGTAAATTATACCAATTATTACAACTATCTTTCCCGTTTACCGTTGGCGCTATTGCCTTATTTAACCGTTTATAATATTGAGCAGCAGATGCATCAATCCACTGATTTTCTAGGTTGTAAAACCCTTCCGAAAACACTACAATACTATCTCGATTAACCTTTACTAATTGTTCTTTGCTCCATTCTGCTTTACCCCAATGTGCTCCAGCAAAAAGTCCACCTTCAACCGCATTGTGGGCTATTGTTAATTCATTGTTTTTCAACTTCCATGTGCCAGAAACTTCCGATTGCAAGCAAGTGTCGTTATGTAATTTTGTGATTCGAAAATATTTAAATTCAAAATCTCCCGAAGGTAAAAATGTATATTGGGTTATAGTATGTTTAAAATAATTTATTGTGGTAGTGTCAGAATCTGTTAAATTACTTCCATATAGCCAAGTACCTAATAAATCGTTTTCATTAATGCTAATAGTTTGCGCCGAACTGCGCATCGAAATAATTACAAAAAATAAATATATAAACGATAATTTCATGAAGTTATCTTATTACCAATTCTCTTACTACAATTGCTTTCATTTCTTCATTAATTCGCTGAATAATAGTGTCTTTCGAAAATTTTAAATCCTGTTTAAGTGGCGCCGATTCAATATATACAGTAAGCACACCTTTGTGCAAATGCATATTGGTAGTGTAATTCTTAATACTAACGCCCATTATTTCGCCCCAGAGTTCTTTTATTTGCACTTCGGCAACTTTTTCATCCAACCGATAACTTTTAAACAATTGTTTAATCACATCTCCTAACCCCTGCTCGTTGCTTTTTTTCATGGGATAAAGTTATTCAATATTATTGTCGCTTACGCGAAAATGTCCGAATTCACCAAATTGCGCATTACAAAAATCCCATCCGCGCTTTTCGTCGGCGTCGGTAATAAATATCTGTTCAAACGAAGGCTCCGCAAATATTTCGAACAAAACAGCCAATCGCTCTTTGTCTAGTTTTTCAAAAACATCATCCAACAACATAATACTCTTTTTCTGCTGTAATTGCTCCATCAATTTGCATTGGGCAATTTTCATGGCAATGAGAAACGATTTAATTTGTCCCTGACTGCCAGTATCTCTTACAGGATATCCTTTTACCAATAATTTCAAATCATCTTTATGAATACCCATAGTTGTTCTGCCTGCAGCCAAATCGTCGCGCAGGCTCGTTTTGAGCAGCGCCATTAAATTATCGTCATGCAATTGCGAAACATATACAATGGAACAAGATTCATTATCACCTGAAATTTTTCGGTAATGAGCGCTAAAAACGTCTGCAAATCTATCCAGATAAAGCTTTCGCTCATTATAAATATAATCGCCATCACCGGCAAGTTGCTTATCAAACACTTCAACCAATGTATTATCTAAGTTTCCAGTATTCACATAATGTTTTAAAACAGCATTTCGCTGCTGTAAAACTTTGTTGTAATGTATTAATCGCGACAAATATTCCGGATTAAGTTGGGCAATTGCCGTATCTACAAAACGCCTTCTTTCTTCGCTTCCGCTGTTAATAATCGCTATATCATCGGGTGCAATCATCACCACTGGAATTAATCCTATGTGGTCGGCAAGACGGTCATATTGGACATTATCTTTAAAAAACTCCTTTTTAGCACCTGTAAACTTGCAGGTAATTTGGGTTTCCTTACCCGAAACGTCGAAAAAGCCATCAATCCTAAAGTACGGCGAATCATGTTTAACAACATTATTATCACTTCTTGTAAAATAACTTTTGCACAAACACAAATAGTAGATACTGTCCATTAGATTGGTCTTTCCAGAGCCATTTAGACCATTTATAAGGTTAAATTTATGGTCAAATGCCACTGAAACAGTGCCATAGTTCTTATAATTAAGCAAATTGATGCGCCGTAGTAACACTGTTTGTTTTAATTGTAACCCTCTTTTCTTAATTTTGCCGTTCGAATTTTCGAAGAATATTCATGGACAGCTCAAAAATAACAAAAGAAACCTACCTGCACTGGTACGACTTAATGTATAAGATCCGTCGCTTTGAGGAAAAAGCAGGCCAAATGTATGGCATGCAAAAAATCAGAGGATTTTGTCATTTATATATTGGTCAAGAGGCAATTGCTGCGGGCACAATTAGTGCTATAAGGCACTCGGACCCAATTATTACTGCTTACCGCGATCACGGTTTAGCTATTGCGAAGGGCATAACCTGCAATGAAGCTATGGCTGAATTGTATGGAAAAGTTACCGGTTGCACAAAAGGTAAAGGTGGGTCGATGCACTTTTTTAGCAAGGCAAATTACTTTTTTGGCGGCCATGGTATCGTTGGAGCGCAAATTCCAATGGGTGCTGGAATTGCTTTTGCCGAGCAATATAAAGGAACTGGCAATGTGTGTCTTTGCTACTTCGGCGATGGTGCCGTGCGTCAAGGCTCATTGCATGAAACCTTTAATATGGCAATGCTATGGAAGCTTCCAGTGATTTTTATTTGCGAAAACAATGGTTACGCAATGGGAACTTCAGTGGAACGCTCTACGAATCAACTAGATATATATAAAATAGGTGCTGCTTACGACATGCCTTCGTATCCAGTTGATGGAATGCAACCCGAAACGGTTCATGCTGCTGTATATGAGGCTGCTGAAAAAGCACGCAACGGCGAAGGTCCTACTTTCCTTGAAATTAGAACGTATCGCTATCGCGGTCATTCAATGAGCGACCCTGCTAAATACAGAACTAAAGAGGAAGTGGAAGAATATAAAATGCGCGACCCTGTAGAAACTACCTTGCAGAAGATTCTCGATAAGAAATACGCAACCATGAAAGAAATTGAGGATATACAGGAACGCATCGAGAAAGAAGTAGAAGAAAGTGTTCATTTTGCAGAATCATCTCCTTACCCTGAAGACGATGCTGTATTTGAAGATATATATTTGCAAAAAGATTATCCATTTATTAAAGATTAATATTCAATAAACAATAATATGTCAGAAGAACAAAAACCAATAGTTGACGCTGCAGCTGCAGAACACGAGACTTATAAAGGTGTAGAAGATTTTTTCCTTAAAAACCGTAACGTCATTTTAGGCGCATTAGGTGTACTTGTATTAGCAATAGGTGGCTATTTCGGATACAAGAAATTATACATGGAACCACGTATTTTAAATGCACAAAACGTTATTACTGGTGCACAAAACTATTATGCAAAAGATTCATTTGATCTTGCGTTAAATGGCGACGGTTCAGTTTCAGGATTTATTGCTATTGCCGAACAATATGGTAATACACCTACAGGAAATATGGCCCACTATTACGCTGGTATTTGTTATATGAACAAAGCCGATTTAGATAATGCCATAAAATATCTTGAAGATTTTAAACCAGGAACCGACGAATTAGCAGGTATCACAAATGCACAATTAGGTCATGCTTATGCTGATAAAAAAGATTATACTAAAGCAATTACGCTATATAAAAAAGCAGGTGATGAAGCTAACAATAATATTCAAAGCCCTGCTTATTACAAATATGCTGGCGACTTAATGGCTGAACAACAAGATTTAAAAGGTGCATTAGAAATGTATAATAAAATCAAAACAATGTATCCTCTTTCTCAGGAAGGTCAAAATATTGATATTGATATATCGTACGCCGAAACAAAACTCGGTGGCAAATAATGGCTTCAAAACATCAGCATCTTTCACTTTACCGTGAAGAAACTGTACCAAACGGTGATTCATTCCGAATCGGCATTGTTGTTTCGGAATGGAACACTGATATTACTGATAAATTATATCAGAGTTGCTACGCAACATTATTAAAATACCAAGCTAAATCTGAAAATATTATTTCAGTTTATGTGCCTGGAAGTTATGAATTACCGCAAGCTGCTCAACTATTATTAGAATCGCAAGAATTAGATGCCGTAATTTGTTTAGGGTGCATCATTAAAGGTGAAACTACGCACGATATGCATATTGCTTCTGCAGTTGCACATGGTATTATGCAATTAGGAATGGATTACTCAACACCGGTAGTTTTTGGTGTGCTTACCACAGAAAATATGCAACAGGCAATCGACCGCTCTGGAGGAAAATACGGTAACAAGGGCGATGAGTCTGCAATTACTGCATTGAAAATGGCCGCACTCAGAGCAAAATTAATTTGAATGCTGCGCATACAGATTTATGAAAAAATTATTCTGGAAAATATTTAAGGTAATCGATGGGCGATTAAAATTTCCATGTTTGCTACCCGGCGAAATCGGCATACAGCTTGGATTTGATATGAGCGCCCCAGTTACATCCGATTTATTTCTAATGGCCGATAGCGTTGGTAAAAAAGGAACAGTAATTGGCATAGATCCTGACCCAAATAATATAGCGCAAGCAACTCAAATAATTACCAGTAAAAATTTACCTATTCAATTAATTCACCATGCTGTATATGCTGAAAAAGGTAGTATTCAACTTTTGTTGGGCGATAAAGCAAGTTGGAATCAATTAGCAGCAATTCCGCTTGATACAGATGTTAGCTTCTCTGGAAAAATAATTACTGTAGAAATGGATACGCTTGATAATTTAATCGAGCTGAATAATATCGACATCGCTAAAATAGGGCATATCAACATTACCATAAATGGTGCTGAATATTATGCTTTAAAAGGGATGGGGCATTTGCTTTCTAACGCAAAAAATATTTGCATCACTGTAATTGCAGGTAGATACGATGACTCAGGTACCATTAATGACCAACCTGATTTCAAAATAATTAAACAGCTATTGTTGCAACATGGATTTAAGGTGAAATTTCGTAGAATGCACAAATTATTTTGGTGGGGTTTCATCGTGAATACAATCATAAGGCGCAGATGGATTTACGGTAAAAAAAATTATGGTGTTATTATGGCAGCAAAAGGCAATAAGCACATCCCTTGGTACCAGTCTTTCAGTTAAGCTTGCCATGTGGCACACAATACTTATCACAATTATTATTACTTTAGCAGTATGCAACTACACTCAATAAATGCGGGGCTCTTTAAACTAGACGGTGGTGCTATGTTTGGCGTTGTTCCAAAAAAGATATGGAACAAGTTGGTGCCTGCGGATGAAAACAACCTCTGCACATGGGCTATGCGCTGTCTTTTGGTAATTAGCAATGGTAAAGTGGTATTGATAGATTGCGGTATGGGCAATAAGCAAGATGAAAAATTTTTCGGACACTACGAACCACACGGCGATTACTCCATTGAGGCTTCGCTAAAACAATTGGGACTGCTACCATCTGATGTAACCGACGTTTTTTTAACCCATTTGCATTTCGACCATTGTGGAGGTGCCGTTTCTAAAAATGAAAAAGGGAAATTGGTTCCTACATACCAAAATGCCAGATATTGGACTAATGAACGCCAATGGAATTGGGCTAATAATCCAAATGCACGTGAAAAAGCTTCTTTCTTAAAGGAAAATTTTCTACCTCTAGAACAACATCGCGTTTTGCACTTTATTGAAGAACATGAAGAACTTTTCCCTGGTTTTAGTACCATCTGGACATACGGTCATACAGAGGCAATGATGCTACCAGTTATAAAATATAATGGCAGCAAAGTAGTGTATTGCGCCGATTTATTACCAAGTCACGCACATATTCCATTACCCTTTGTTATGGGCTATGATGTAAGACCGCTAATTACAATTAAAGAAAAAGAAGCCTTTCTTAAAGAAGCCTGCGATAAAAAATATTTCCTCTTTTTTGAACATGATAGTCAACACGAATGTTGCAGTCTCGAGAAAACCGAAAAAGGGGTCAGACCAAAACATTTCTATCAACTCAATGAATTACCAGTAGGTAATTTGTTTTAACCCAACTAAATTAATAAACCAATTGCTTTGATTAGGTTTAACCTGATTAGCAAAAAATCTGAAAAAAGTATGGTATTGGTAGCAAATATTTGATTTCATAATAAAATGTAGCATGCCAATGCTCACGGTGTTTAATCCTTGTTTAGTATTTTTTTTGTCAGTTATTTTAATTTCAAATAGCAAGTGCTTATCTTTGCCGCCCAATGGCGTGGTAGCTCAGCTGGCTAGAGCGCAGCACTCATAATGCTGAGGTCGAGAGTTCGAGCCTCCCCCACGCTACAAAAGCAACCTTAATGGTTGCTTTTTCTATTTTATTGCCATTATACTTTTTCAATCATATTACATCACTTAAATTTACGGAATGGAAAATAGTATTTACCTGATTGCAGGAATCATAACTAGCGTAATATTAACTTGGATAATTAGAAAGCTCCTTGTTGAACGCAATATGGTAAGCCGTGTTGAATTTAATCAAAAACAGGATGCGCTAATGCAGTCAGCGGCAAATAGCCGTTTTCTTAATGATAAAATTAACGACCTTAATCAAATTTTATCTGGGGCCAACAGTAAATTAAAATCGCTAAGCGATGAAAAAGAATTATTGCAAATAACGCTATCCTCTGTTAAAACAACATTAGATAAACTAGAAATTGATTATCGTGAAGTAAAATCACAATTCGAAACTTATTTTACGCAAAACAACGAATTAAAAGATTTTATATTAAAAGTAAAAGGCGAAAACGAAGTGCTCAAAGCCAAAAATACAAGCATCGAAAAAGGAATAGCTGATCTTGGAGAGAAATACACGGCGCAATTTAAAGTTTTAGCAAATGAAATACTGGAAGATAAAAGCAAGCGGTTTACCGAAGAAAATCAAAAAAATATCAAACTCATTCTCGACCCACTTGGTATCGATTTAAAAGAATTTAAAAAGAAAGTAGAAGAAACTTACGAGAAAGAAAATAAACAACGATTTTCACTCGAAGAAAAAATAAAAGACTTAGTAAATTTAAATAAACAAATTAGCGAAGAAGCCAATAACCTAACTCGGGCATTAAAAGGACAGCGCAAAACACAAGGCGATTGGGGCGAAATGATTTTGGAAAACATACTACAGCAATCAGGATTAACCGAAGGCCGCGAATACCTTAAGCAAGCCTTTTTGCGCGACGATGCAGGCAATACCTTATACAACGATGAGCAACAAAAAATGCAGCCTGATTTTGTAATCATGTATCCTGATAAGCGTCAAATTATTATCGACAGCAAAGTTTCATTAAGTGCCTACGAAAGGTACAATTCATCGGAAGATGAAATGGAACAGAAAAAAGAACTTGATTCACATATTAGTGCAGTGTACAAACATATAGATGAATTATACCGCAGAAACTATCAGCAGTTTTCTAAATCACTAGATTTTGTTATGATGTTTATTCCTGTTGAACCTGCTTATATGTTGGCAATGCAAAAAGATGCCGATATATGGAATTACGCTTATCGCAAAAAGGTGATTTTAATTTCGCCAACTAATTTAATTGCCGCAGTTAAATTGGTTTCGGAACTTTGGAAAAAAGATGACCAAAATAAAAATGCTATTGCTATTGCTGAACGTGGCGCAGCACTGTACGATAAATTTGTCGGATTTGTAGAAAATTTAGAAGCTATTGGCGACAGTATCAATAAATCGCAACGGACATATGATGAAGCCATGAAACAATTAAAAGATGGTTCTGGAAATTTAATTGGACAAGTTGAGAAATTGCGCAAATTAGGCGTGCAAGGTAAAAAGATTTTACCAGGTACTATATTAAGTGAAGCAGAAATTGAAGATGATCAATAATTACTAAAAAAATCGGTTGCATCCTGCATATCTACTTCTGGAAATTCCTTTTTAAATTGGTCAATTTTTACTACCATTTTTTCCCTAAACACTTGGTGCTTTGCTGAATCTGGATAAAATGGCCTGTGTTGCATAGCAGCATTTATTTCTTTTTGATGCTGAATACTTAACTGTAATTTTTCAGTTGTACAAGCTTGTAAAAATTGTTCCCAAATATAATCGATGGCAACAGCATTTGGATGCAACATGTCATCAGCATAAAATCTATAATCACGTAAATCATCCATCATTATTTCATAAGCAGGAAAATAATAAGCATTGCTATTTGTTAATGCTAATTGTATTGCTTCAATCAGCACGGCCTTACTCCTACAATTCTCAATAGCACCATCACGCCAGTGTCGAACAGGACTTATAGTAAAAATTACAATAAGATTTGGATTAAACTGCGTTAATTCCGCTAATAGTTGCTCCAGTTGCACTTTAACTTCAGTAACAGAAAGTTGCACCTTATCAAATAACACTGCGGACAGTTTATGATTATTTGCCACAATTTTAGTGGTAGCTTTTAATTGGTATACCAACGATGTTCCTAAAGTAATTATAACATGCGATGTGCGTTTAAGCCAATCGTGCCCAAGGTTAACTGCTTTATGCATTTGTTTTAAAGCATCATCTGCAGTAACACCTGCTACCCTACTATGAAAATCAGGATGGCAATACTTGTCATCAGCCACAATTAAGTCGTTAGTTGTAAATTCAGATTGTGCAATATGATAATCAATCGTTCTTGCAATGGACACTGGATTATAAATAACCCCAAATGGGTTACATAAATTTGGCATCCGAAAAGATTTCATTTTATCCGCAATATTTTCTGCAAAACACGAACCAGACAAGTAAATAACACTGTCGGTTCCAATTGGGAAATTTAGTTTTTTAGCAGTTACAATCGTTCTAAAATCAGGCATACCTGTAAATTCATTTTTAATTTAGTTTGCAATTTACTGTTATAATTTTATTTTTACATGCACATACGTGCACTAGTATTAAGCCAAAGTTAATTTAATGTTTATTGCAGAAATGGAAACCAGATTGCATATTGTGCTTGTAAGTGATGCAAAGTCAGGCCTAGCCGAGATTATGAGCGGATATTTAAACTTTTATGGCACCCCATCAATGGTTATTTCCCTTCGTGTTACAACTACTAGTATCCATCCATTAGCCGAGCAGGTGCTCAAAGAAGATGGCATTGATTTATGGAAAGGCGATAATACAATACCCAAAAACATAAAAAAGCTTACTGTTTTCATCAATCAGACACAACCCCATCAACAAAAAACCGCTGCTACTAGATACTACAATTTTGAAGACCCGCTAGCGCATGATGCTTACGACACAATTGTGGCTGCATTTCGCAAAACCCGCGAGGCAATAAAAAAAGCAAGTATAGAACTTGTTGGCGAAATAACAGTAAGCATATAAATAAATCGTTTATTATTTTATTAAGCGGCTTACATCTTTGCATTACAATCATGTTAATTAATTTATACCCAATATGCCGCAAGGTTAAATAAGCATATTGTATATTTTGTAATTATTAAATGCACAATTTTTTATCATTTCAGTGGTATTAAATTTACATTTACACTTATAAGTTAATAATTAATAAACCTTAAATTGTAAATACTTAGTTATTAAGTTACTTTTTCATAACGCTCGCACAATCAAGCCTTAATACAGTGCCTCTACTTTTGCATTTAATTATTTCTAACTCTAAACTAAATGCAATCAACAATGAAAAAATTTTTACTGGGTTGTCTTGTTTTCGCACTGGGATTCACGGCGGTACAAGCACAGGTAGTAACCGTTAGCGGTGAAATCACAACCAACACAACGTGGACCAAAAACAACATTTATTTATTAAGTGGATTTGTTTATGTAGAAGATGGTGCTACATTAACAATTCAAGCTGGTACAATTATTAAAGGTGACAAAGCTTCTAAAGGAACTTTAATTGTTACTAAAACTGGTACCATTCAAGCACAGGGTACTGAATGTGAGCCAATTGTTTTTACATCTAACGAACCTGCTGGTGCTAGAACTTATGGCGACTGGGGTGGAATTATCATTTTAGGTGAAGCACCAATTAACGTAACTGGTGGTTCTGCAGTTATTGAAGGTGGTGTTGATACACCAGAAAGTGATGGTACTTACGGTGGTGCTAACCCTGCTGATAACAGCGGTGTTTTAAGCTATGTACGTATCGAATTCCCAGGTATTCCTTTCGTTCCAGGTAACGAGATTAACGGTTTAACAATGGGTGGTGTTGGCAGTGGTACTACAATCGACCATATCCAGGTTTCTTATTCAGGTGACGATTCATTTGAATGGTTTGGTGGTCGCGTTAACGCAAAATATATAGTTGCTTACCGTGGTTTTGATGATGATTTTGATACTGATTTTGGTTACAGAGGTAAAGTACAATTCGGTTACTCTTTACGTGACCCGAATATTGCTGACGTTTCTGGTTCAAATGGTTTCGAACAAGATAACGATGCTACAGGTTCTACAAATTCACCTTTTTCAAAAGCTTTATTTTCTAACATTACAATTGCTGGTCCTAAAGTAAACACAGCCGACGTTGTAAATGTTAATTATAAAAGAGGTGGACATAACAGAAGAAATACACAATCTTCTATTTACAATTCAATTGTAATGGGTTATCCTGAAGTTGGTTTCCGTATTGAAGGAACTAACACTTCACTTAATGCATTAAATGATAGCTTACAGTTTAAAAACAATATCTTATCAGGTCACCCTGATGATTATAACTGTACTACTTGCGATTTAAGTTTTAATATCGATACTTGGGCTGCTGCAAATGGTAATCAAACCATTTTAACTAACGCTGGTGTTGGTTTAGTTGATCCATTTAACCTTAATAATCCTGACCCACGTCCAACTGCAGGTTCTGCACCTACAACAATTGGAACTTACTTTACAGGTTTATTGAGCGATCCTTTCTTTACGCCAACTTCATATACAGGTGCTTTTTCAACATCAAACGACTGGACTAATGAATCTTGGTTAAACTTTGATCCACAAAATACTAATTACTCAACTCCAGGCATTAACAACAATCCTGTTATTGCAGGTGTTATTACAGCAGAAACTTGCGATAATACTGGTGCAATTGACATTTCTGTAACTGGCGGCGCTGGTTCTTATTCTTACTTATGGAACGATGGTGTTACAACACAAGATCGTACTGGTATTTTATCAGGTGCTTACTCAGTAACTGTTACTAGCAACGGTTGTTCTTCAACTGCAAACTATACAGTAAATGATGTTACAGTTCCTAAACCAACAGGTTTAGCTACTTCTGCAATTACTCATTGCAGCGCGAAATTATCATGGTCACCAGTTGCAGGTGCAGCTGCTTATGAAGTTCGTTTCCGTATTACAGCTGGTGTATATTCATCACCAGTTAACGTTGGTGCAGTTACTAATTATACTTTTACTGGCCTAGCAGCAACAACTAGCTACGATTTTCAAGTTAGATCTTTATGTATCGGTTCAGAAAAAAGCGGTTACACTAAAAAAACATCTTCTACTGTAACTTGTGGTACTCCTGCAACAATGACTGCCACTGGAATTACTTCTAGTTCAGCATTAATTAGCTGGACGAATTCTTGCTCTGTAACAAGCTATACTTTACAATACAGAAAGTCAGGTATTAAAGCTTGGACTTCTGTAACTGTAGTTCCTACAAGCCAAACTCTTACAGGTTTGTTAGCTTCTACTACATACGAATACCGTGTTAGCAGCAATTGTGCTGGTGGTGCAGTTTCTTTATATCTGCCATTCCAAGTATTTACTACATTGCCTTTCCGTATGGAAAATAACACTGTAACAGATGAAAACATGTTAATGGTTAACCCTAACCCTGCTGCTGATAACGTTGTAATTTCTATTGCAGCTGAAGCAACAGTTAACGTTTCAATCATCAACATGGTTGGTCAATTAGTTTACGTTAATAACAATGTATCAGTTAATGGTTTAGAAGACATTAACCTTTCACTTGAAGGATTTGATGCTGGTATTTACATGGTTAACATCAAGGGTGACAATATCAATGTTACCAAAGAGTTAGTTGTAGGTAAATAAATAATTAATTGCAGTTTAATAATAAGCTCCCGAACGCAGGTTCGGGGGCTTTTTTGTTTACATTCGGTTTATGTTAAACTAATGTTACAATAAAGATTAGGTAACATTGTAAGTTGACCTTTGCAGTATAAATTCTTACAATATGCAATGGCTTTTCAAAATCCTATTATTAATTACTATTTCAATGCTAAGTTTGACATCTTTTGGTCAAACAGGTTCAATTTCCGGAACTGTAATTGATGCCGCTAACACTGAAACCTTAGTTGGTGCAACGGTTTTAATCGAAAATTTACCAGGTGCAGGTTCAAGCACCGATATTGACGGCCGCTATAAAATTGATGACTTGGCTCCTGGCACCTATTCACTTATTGTTCGCTATGTTTCCTTCGAAACAAAAAATGTTCCTGGAGTTGTAGTAACCGCAAATAATGTTACCACTGTTGATGTTGCTATGTCAACTGAAATTACCAATATTTTTGGTGATTCAATGGTGGTTATTACGGCTACTGCGCGTCAAGAAAATTTAAATACGGTATTAGCTTTCCAAAAAAACAATATTGCACCCTCAGAAGTAATTTCTCGCGATATCATTACACGCAGTCCAGATAAAAATACAGGTGAAGTATTAAAACGCATGAGTGGAACTACAATAACAGATGGCAAATTTGCCGTTATCCGCGGATTAAGTGATAGATATAATATTGCATTAGTTAATGGAAATGTTTTACCTAGTTCTGAACCAGATAGAAAATCGTTTGCGTTCGATTTATTTCCAGCTGCAATGCTCGACAACTTAATTGTTGTAAAAGCTGCACAACCAAACTTACCTGGCGATTTTGCTGGCGGAATAATCATGCTCAATACGCGTGATATTCCCGATGAAAATTTTATTTCAATTTCTATAGGTGGTGGTTATAATACACTTTCCACTTTTAAAGAATATTACACTTATACAGGTGGCAGTAAAGATTGGTTGGGTATAGATGACGGAATCAGAAAATTGCCAAATAACTTTCCTATAAATCGCGATTTATTTGTTGATTTAAGCAACGCTGATAAAGCAAATTTAGGGAAAGCGTTTGCTCCATGGGGCGCATATAGCGAAGCATCTAGTCCAATTGACCAAAGCTATCAAATTTCAGCAGGCTTAGTGAAAAAAATTGGAAAAATCAGTGAATTTGGTGCAATTGGTGCACTAACTTATAATAATTCATATGTAACAAATTTAGTTATACGTAACGATTACGACAATGAAGTAACACCATTATATGAATTCAACGACGGTCAATATAGAAACAACGTGCTGTGGGGAGGCTTATTAAATTTATCGTATAAAATAACTGATAATCATAAAATCACACTAAAAAATTCTTTTGCTGTAAATAGCAGCGATGTTACCACAATGCGCTCTGGTATTGACTATTCAAGAGCCGTTTATGTGCAAAATGAATATTATGATTTTAGTTCGAACCAATTATTTTCTGCTGTATTAGGAGGTGAACATTTTTTTAGCGGTTCTAAATCAAAATTAAAATGGTCGGCTGGCTTAAATACCTTGAAACGTGACCAACCCAATTTCAGGACAGTTAATTATGCAAAAAATATAGTTCCTTCTTTTGATGGCGATACAGTTTTTCAAGTTTCACCTTCGCCGTTTGCATCTCCAAGTAACTTAGGCATTTTTTATTCTTACATGGATGAAACAGCTTACACCGCAAGCCTTGATTACACTTATCCATTTTTAATTGGCGACGCTAAACAATCGTTCGGTATTGGCGGTAGTTATTTAGATAAAGTAAGAACATTCGATGCACGTAACCTTGGGGTTGCTACTTCAAATGATATCTTTTTTAACCCTGATTATTTCGAAATTGTAGTAATGCCAGTTGCTGAATTATTATCTCCTGCAAACTTTGCAGATAGCTTATTCTACATTGATGACATCTCTAACCCAAGCGATTATTATGAAGGCACGCAAAGCAATAAAGCTGTTTATGCAATGCTAGATAATAAAATTGGAAAAAAATTACGCATCGTTTGGGGTGCACGTGCCGAATTCTTTAGTCAAACAATAAGTTCATTTGCTTATGGCGCCAGTCCAACACCTATTCCTATAGAAGTTGACACGAAAGAAACGGATAGCGTAGGTTTAAACTTCGATTTATTGCCTTCTGTTAATATTACCTATGCATTATCTGAAAAAACAAATCTCCGTTTTTCTGCTTATAAAACAGTAGCAAGACCAGAATTACGTGAACTTGCTCCGTTTGGATATTACGATATTGAAACCAATTCAAGCATTACTGGAAATCCAAGTTTATTGGCAACAAATATTTACAATGCAGATGTTAAAGCAGAACACTTTTTTGGTGCAGGCCAAGTAATTTCTGCAGGTGTTTTTTATAAAAAATTCGTAGACCCAATCGGACAGCGATTCTTTTTTGGAACTGTGCGCGAATTAAAACCAATTAACGATTCCATTGCAACAGTTTATGGTGCCGAATTTGAATTGCGTAAAAACCTTGGCTTCATTGCTAAAAATGTAAAATTTCTAGAACGATTTACTTTCAATACTAACCTTGCTATTATCAGTTCAACAACTTTGTTAAATGTTGCAGATACTGCTATCGCAGGAACTCCCGAGCGTCAACTGCAAGGCCAATCAGATTATGTAGTAAATTTTGGATTAACTTATATAGAACCGGTAAAAGGATTTTCATTTACCATTTTACATAATCAAATCGGTCGCAGAATTGCAGAATATGGCAACGCACAATACGCTGATATTTATGAAAACCCTAGACCATTAATTGACGGTCAGATTTCTATTCCATTCAGCAAAAATAATGGCGCTGTTAAAATAAATTTCAGCGACATGCTAAGTAAAAATGCCATTTTCTATCAAGATATAGACGAAGATGGTAAATACGATGAAAGCATCGACAACACAATACGCAATTTCGATGTTGGTTCAAAAATTTCACTTTCACTTAATTATAAATTCTAAATTTAAACACAATTATTATGAAAAAACTGCAATTAACTTTCACAATGCTCTTCATGTTGGGCATTACCGCAATAGCACATGCTCAATTGCCAACACACACATTATCTGGCGAAATTTCCGGTATTACCAGAAACCTCGTAAACGACACTGTTTATTTATTAAGCGGATTTGTTTATGTAGAAGACGGAGCAACGCTAAACATAGAACCGGGCACAATTATTCGTGGAGAAAAAGACACCAAAGGATCCCTAATTATTACACGTGGTTCAAAAATTAATGCTTTAGGTACTGTTGATCAGCCTATTGTATTTACAAGTAATGAACCTGAAGGTGCCAGAAATTATGGCGATTGGGGCGGATTAATTATTCTTGGGGATGCTCCAATTAACGTTCCTGGTGGAATAGCTGTAATTGAAGGTGGTGTAGACACACCAGAAGGTGATGGAACTTATGGTGGTGCTAATGCTGCTGACAATTCTGGCTCATTAATTTATGTGCGTATCGAATATCCTGGAATACCATTTGTAGCAGGTAACGAAATTAATGGTTTAACTTGTGGTGGTGTTGGTTCAGGAACTGTAATCGACCACGTTATGGTAAGCCGCTCAGGCGATGATGCTTTTGAATTTTTTGGCGGTACTGTAAATGCCAAATATTTAATCGCTCATAATACATTTGATGATGATTTTGATACTGACTTCGGATTTTCAGGTAAAGTGCAATTTGGTTTGGTTAAAAGAGATCCAAACTTTGCAGACGTATCAGGTTCAAACGGTTTCGAAAGTGATAACGATGCAACTGGCAGTCTAAATTCACCTCAAACTAATCCAACATTTAGCAATATAACTGTTGTTGGTCCAATACAAAACGCTGGCGATTTAATTAACGTAAATTACAAACGCGGTGCCCAGTTACGCAGAAATACATCAACCGATATATTTAATTCAATTATTATTGGTTATCCAAGTGGAGTAATGATTGATGGTGCATTATGTGAAGCAAGTGCAACAGCTAATGCCTTAAAGGTTCAAAATACAATTATTGCAGGTCATAACAACGATTTTGAAGTTGCGGCAGGTAGTTTGTTTGATGCTAATGCTTGGTTTACTACAGGCGCTTACAGCAACACCATTTATGATTTAAGCAGCGATGTAATGTTAACCGATGCTTATAATGCAACTTCTCCAAATTTTGTTCCAATGGCAGGTTCACCTGTTTTAAGTGGTGCTGCATTTGTTGCTCCTGAATTAGCTAGCTTAAATACTACAGCTTATCGTGGCGCATTTGGCGAATTAGATTGGACTTCATGCTGGGCAAACTGGGATCCGCAAAATACTAATTATGGTGAAGTTGCAGGTACAATTGCTCAAGCAATAGCTTCATTTACTTTTAGCAACGATGCATTAACAGTTACATTCAGCAACACATCTTCAAATGCAGTTAGCTATAACTGGAATTTTGGTGATGAAACAACTACTGATGATTTTAGCACTGCAGCAAATCCATCGTATACTTATCCTGCTCTAGGCGTTTATAATGTTATACTAGTTGCAACAGGTACTTGCGCAGATCAAAATACTGCCAACCAAACACTTGATCTTTCTGTTTCTGTAAATACATTAACTAATATTAAAGGCATAAGCATGTATCCAAATCCTGCAGTTGAAAATGTTCAATTAACATTAAATGCTGCAATAGGAACTGAAGCAAATATTGCCGTTACAGATTTAACTGGTAAAATTGTAATTCCTACCGTTTATTACACTTTATCAAATGGTAACAATATTATTAAAATTAATACTTCAGATTTATCTGCAGGTATCTATTTTGTTCAAATTGAAAATGGTGGCCAATCCACTGCAATGCGTCTATTCATAGCGAAATAAATAGGATTATTGTAAAAAAGGGCTACCGCAAGGTGGCCTTTTTTTTTGTCCATAAATTAAATTCAAATTATCGATACACCATAGCGAATAAACCAACCTATTGATTTAACCCAAATTAATCAATAGGCTTAATTAAATCAACCAAAATATTGATTTAATTGAGTTTAACCCGAATAGCAAACAATTTTAAAAGTGCCTGCTATTGGTAAGAAGCATTCGATTCTATTATAAAGTAAAGGATGGTATTAATTCCATTGCCTAATGCGGCTCAAGCTATGTTTTTACAGCCCCTGCCCTTCTGTATCAACTAATGCAGTAACTTTATACCAATAGACAAATTAATTATTATGCAACAGAACGAATTTTTAATCTAAAATTTTTACACTGCTTTTTTAGATAAAGATTGTAAAACGATGCAATCTAGTTATGCAAATATTGCAACATTTTCTGACCCTGTTTTTCAATACTTAAATACAGCAGAAGTAAAAGGTATGTGGGAAATGTTTTGCAAGCGCGGAAAAGACATGCATCTTACTTTTGAAATATTAAGTGTAGATGACAATCAAATAGGTGCCGAATGGATACCAAGATATACATTTTCTGCAACTGGTAAATATGTTGTAAACCATATTAACTCAACTTTTGTAATTGCCGACAATAAAATTATAAAGCATTCCGATAATTTCAATTTCTACAAATGGGCTTGCCAGGCATTTGGAGTTACAGGCGTATTGTTAGGATGGACCTCTTTTATGCAAAACAAAATTCGCAAAACTGCGCTTGCTATTATACCGCATTATTTAAAAAAGAGTCCTATAGTAATATACAATTCGTAATTATTATTCATGGAGCTTGTTGCTTAATCGTCGCATTAATATCAGCAGATTTCGCTTTCCAATCGTAATATAACTGTGAAATTAATCCATCGCTTAAACCTTGCTTAGGCACATATATTTTTTCTATTCCTGCCCATTTCATTACGTTAATATAAATTTTCATTGCAGGAACTAAAACGTCTGCCCTATCTGGTTTTAATCCTAATTGACGCACGCGTTCACCCATGCTTAATTCATCGATATACATCATCACACGCTTTAAAATACTAATGCTTAAATAAGGCTTACCTGCCTTGCCATAGTGTTTCATGGCGTGGTTAATGTTTCCACCAATGCCAATTGCACTTAATTCGAAATTATGATTTTTAGTTTGTTTTATCCACTCCAGCATTTCTCTCCAATCACCATCAACAACTTGATCATTTAAAATGCGCAAAGTTCCTATATTAAACGAACGGTTCGCAATCAACTGACCCTTTCCTAAAAAGGCAAGCTCCGTGCTTCCACCACCAACATCAATGTATAAATAAAAGTCGTTAGGCTCTAATCCAGATTGCTCTAATGGCATTAACATTATTGCTTTACCTTCCTTATCGCCCGAAATAATCTGAATTTCTAATCCGGATTCTTGCTTTACCCTCGCAATTACAGCAGCACTATTTTTTGCATCACGCATTGCCGATGTGGCACATACCTTATAAGCTGTTACTTTATGAATTTCAATAATGTTCCTCATGGCTATCATTGCCTTTACTAACATCGAAATTTTATCTTCAGAAATCACGCCATCTATAAACGCATCTTCTCCCAACCTTACTGGAACCCTAATAAGTGAATCTTTATGAAACACTGGCCCTTTAGGCGATTCATATACATTTTCAATTAGTAACCGTATTGCATTACTGCCTATATCTATTGCTGCAAATTTCATTTTTATTTAATTACCTATTTTATTTTTTGAAATATTTCATTTATATCAACCACCACCAATTTCAATTATTCAATATCCGATTTTAACGATTCATAATACTGCTTAAAGTAATCGTATAAAGCAAACTGACTTCTAACGGCAACTGCGTTTTTGGGCTTCTCTACATAATCATTCAAATGACCATGCGCTAACTTCCTAGCTTTCACATTGTCTTTCCATTGCAATTCCAGTATTTCCTTTAATTGCTTTTTAATATCCTTATCTAAAATATTAACCATTACTTCTATACGTCGATCAATATTTCTTTCCATCATGTCGGCCGAACCAATATAAATTTCATCTTTGCCATTATTATGGAACCACAACATACGCGGATGCTCTAAATATCTATCTAACACACTTATAGCTTCTATGTTCTCGCTCAAGCCATCAACACCTGGAACCAACGAACATATTCCTCTTACAATTAGCCTTACCTCAACACCTGCATTACTCGCTTCATATAACTTTTTGATGATTTCCATATCCACCAAATTGTTAATTTTGAAAAATATTTTTGCTGATTTCTTCTCCTTTGCGAATCTAATTTCACGATTAATTAACTGCTTAACCTTAGCGCGCATATTTAGCGGTGCTACCATCAAATGCTTGTATTTTCCAATCTCAAATCGATTATCAAAAAATTCAAATATTTTTTTAACCTCCCGGGTAATTTCAGGCTTTGCCGTTAAAAGAAAAATATCGGTATATGCTTTAGCTGTATTCTCGTTATAATTGCCAGTACCAATAATTGCATATTGAACCAATTTACCTTCATGCAGATGTGTAATCAAGCACAATTTCGCATGTACTTTTAAATGATTCACACCAAATAATACTTTTACTCCTTCCTCCTGCAATCTGTTCGACCAAAATATATTATTCTCTTCATCAAATCTTGCCTGCAATTCCATAATAACGGTAACCTGTTTTCCATTTCTAGCCGCGTTAATTAAACTCATTACTACACTTGAGTTTTTTGCTACGCGATATAACGACATATGTATACTCGTAACATTGGGATTAATAGCCGCTTCTCTTAATAAGTCAATGATATGATGGAAACTCTGATATGGAAAATGTAAAAACAAATCACGTTGACGCAACACACTCGTAATACTAGAATTTGTATTCAGCAAAGGATGCGGAACCGGCGGAAAACTTGGATAGCGTAAATCTTTTCTACCTAAATCCGGAAAATTCATAAAATCTTTAAAATTGTGATAACGCGCGCCAGGAATAATCGCATCATCGCGCTGTAATTTAATCTTCTTGGCAAAAAACTGCAACATTTCTTCTGGCATCTGCGCATCATAAATAAACCTAGTTGTTTCACCTTTTGTTCTTCGTTTAACACTCTTCTGAATTATCTCTAACACACTCTGCGATAAATCGGTTTGTAAATCTAATTCTGCATCTCTGGTAATTTTAATAGTATAAGCGTCAATAGCATCGTAATTAAAGATGTAATACATGGCATCCAGATTATACCTTATAATATCATCCAACAAAATAATATACTTCTTATCGCCGTCGTCAGGTAAAACAAAAAAACGTGAGGGCTCTCCATCAGGCACTTCAATTAACGAATATCGCGTAGCATGCGGCTTATCTTTCTTCAGCATGCGCACTGCCAAATAAATACCCTTATCATTTAACAAAGGCATTCTTTTTTCCGGCTCAATCATAATAGGAAATAATCGCTGATGCACATATTCGTTAAAATATTGTCGAATAATTTCACCTTGTTGCGAATTAATTTCCTTTTCGTTGAGAATAAATATTTTATGCTTCTTCAGTTCTTCTAAAATGTTCAAATAGGCATTGTCGAACCTGTTTTTTAAAACCAATACCTTTTTCTGAATCTGATTAAGCGTTTTCGCTGGGTTTACATCAAAAACCTTCAACTGCGATTTTTGTAAACGCATCATTCTTCGCAGCACTGCTACGCGCACACGAAATAACTCATCTTGGTTATTACTGAAAATCCCTAGAAACCTTATCCGTTCATTCAAAGGAACGCTAGTGTCCTCTGCTTCTTGCAAAACGCGTTCGTTAAAGGATAACCAACTTAAATCTCTGTTTATATGCTTAATCTTCAATTTTTTAGTCTTTTTCGCCGCCATAATACTGTTATTATAATGGCAAATTTAATCTTTGGCTAAATTACTTGCGTTATAAACTGTTAAACGACTGTAATTAATTAAAAAATTGTTAATTAATTGTTTACGTAACAAACGGGCAGATTTAACCATTTACTTACCTTTGCAAGATGAATCAGGATAAGTACGACAAAAGAGGCGTTTCATCACAAAAGGAAGAAGTGCATAAAGCTATAGCGCACATGGATAAAGGACTTTACCCAAATGCTTTTTGTAAAATTTTACCTGATTTTGCCGGTGGCGATGATACATTTTGCAACGTAATGCATGCAGACACAGCAGGAACAAAAACCGCTTTAGCTTACATTTATTGGAAAGAAACAGGCGATGCATCAGTTTGGGAAGGTATAGCCCAAGATGCGCTGGTTATGAACCTTGATGATATGGCTTGCGTTGGCATCACCGATAATATTACCATTTCATCTACAATTGGTCGCAATAAATCAATTATTTCAGGCGATGTGCTCGCAGCCGTTATAAATGGCACAAACAAGTTTATTTATAATATGCAGCAACTTGGTATTACTATTCACCATGCAGGCGGCGAAACTGCTGATGTTGGCGATATTGTGCGCACCATAGACGTTGGCATTACCGCTTTTGGTCGCATTAGCCGAAATAAATTGGTGGTAAATAACATTCAACCAGGAAATATAGTGGTTGGATTAGCCAGCTATGGTAAAAGCAGTTACGAAACCAATTACAACGGCGGAATAGGCAGCAACGGCCTTACAAGCGCTCGACACGATATTTTTGCAAAAAAATATGCTCAGCTTTACCCTGAAAGTTTTAACCCGCAAATTCCTGATGAGGTGGTGTATGCTGGAAGCAAATCGCTTGAAGACACCATTTCAATTAACAACAATGAAATTGCAATTGGCAAGTTAGTGCTTTCGCCAACCAGAACTTATTTACCTGTTATTAAAGCAATACTTGCTGAGTGTAAATCATCAATTACCGGATTAATACATTGCTCAGGCGGCGGACAAACAAAAGTGTTACACTTTGTAGAAAATGTACATATTATAAAAGATACTTTTTTCGATGTGCCACCTTTGTTCGAAATGATACAAAAAGAATCTGGTACTGATTGGAAAGAAATGTATAAAGTATTTAATATGGGTTGCCGATTAGAAGTGTATACCGATGCAGCAATGGCATCAAGAATTATTGAGATTGCGCAGATGTTTAAAATTGATGCGCAAATAATTGGACGCGTAGAAAAAGCTGACCATAAAAAAGTAACAATGGTAACAACAAATGGCACTTTTGAATATTAAACTTTGTAAGCAAAAAATTCGAAAAAAATCTAGTATTAGTTTGAACATTTGACGCTAATTTAAAATTCAAGTTGTTAGGTCTTCTATTGCTTAATTTGGGTTTATAATAATTAGCATACTACTTTTGTGCTGTGCAAGCTTATTTCCCGTTGTAATAAATAACTGCAGCTTACCAACTCGGAAAATCTCTGAAGTAAACTTTAAATCGCTTCGCAGATGTAACTCTGTTAACATGAAAAAAGTTAAGAATAATACCGACAATTACAATTAGCATTCCAATAATTGCAACCATATTAAACCTTTCGCTAAAAAACAAAAATCCGAACGCCAGCGCGAAAACCACTCCTAGATAGGCATAGTTGGCAATTGATCCCGCTTTTTCCATCTGGTAAGCTCTTGTCATATACATTTGTGCAACCTGCGTAACCAAACCCATTACAATAATTACAAACCATTCTCTTCCTTCAGGCATAACCCAGTTGTTAATGCAAAAAGGAGTAACAATTGGAATTGTACACAATGGTAAATAAAATACCATCACCAAAGCTGGTACATGATTAGCTGTTTTGCGCAATGCGTTATAGGCTAAGCCCGAAAAAGCTGCTCCTAAAATACCTAGTAATAATAAATCGGTGTGGTCATTCTTCTCGAAACCATTTATAAAAATTATACCAACGAACGAAATTCCGAAAAATATCCATTGCTTCCAATGCATGTGTTCATGCAATAAAATTGTAGCGAAAATAATTGTAAATATTGGCAATAAATAACCAATAGTTACTGCCGTTGCCAACGGTAATTTTTGAATACTGTAAAAGAAAATTAACAATGCAATTGATCCAGCAACACCTCTTCCAATCATTACCCAACGATGATTAGCACCAAATGGAAATAATTTATTGCGATACAATAAATAGCTCGTTACAATTAACATTATTAACGACCTGAATAATACTAATTCGTAGGATGGAATTCGTCCCAAATATTTTACGAGCACATTCATCACCGCAAACAAAAATGTTGCAGCAATCATGAAATAAACGGCCTTGGCATGCGTACTATCTGAAGCGGTGCTCAAATGTTTCAACTTTTAATTGAACAGCAAAATTCGACTTATAAATTATGGAATATGTTGATAGTTATCACCTTATAAACAACATTTAGGTTGTGTTTCGGCAATTGTGACAGCTAAACTCAAATTGTCAGGTAACTTTTCAGCCAAATCTGCGTAAAACGCTACTTTTAAGCCATAATGTAGTGCAGAGGTTAAATCTTGTTAACAGGAACCTATTTTGGCATGAAACTCGTTTACATTTATAATCAACGTAAATTTGCTTGATTTTAAACCTTAAAGAAGCATATGAATAAATTGAAATTTTTAGTGTTCTTGCTCACCGTTTCAGGCTATTACGCTGGTTACAGTCAGCAAACTCTTTTAACTGAACCGAAAACCGAAACGCTCACCGAAACTGAAGCAATTGAAAAATTTGAGCGGTTTTTATCAATAGTTGATGACAGATACATGGATGATATTGACGCTGGCAAATTAGTGGAAGATGCTATAATTGAAGTACTCAATCAACTTGACCCACATTCAGTTTATTTTACTGAAGAAGAATTAAATGAAGCAAACGAACCTTTAGAAGGTAATTTTGAAGGTGTTGGGATACAATTTAACCTGTTAGCAGATACTATTGTTGTTGTTGGCGTTATTTCTGGTGGACCAAGCGAAAAAGTAGGCATTTTACCTGGTGATAAAATTGTGCAGATAAACGAAGAACTCGTAGCCGGCATTGGCATGAACAACAAAGGTGTAATGGATAGGTTACGCGGTAAAAAAGGCACTGAAGTGAATGTATTTATTGAGCGCCGCGGTGCTAAAAAATCAATGGAATTTAAAATCACTCGAGATGTAATTCCTTTATATAGCATCGACGCAAAATATATGGCCTCGCCCGAAACGGGATATATTCGAGTAAGCAAATTTGCAGCTACTACTACCGAAGAATTTAATGCTGCCATTACCGAATTACAAGCTAAAGGCATGAAAAACCTCATTATCGATTTGCGCGGAAATGGTGGTGGTTATTTAAATGCAGCCATTGATATGGCAAACGAATTTTTACCTGCCAATAAATTAATTGTATACACCGAAGGGCGTGCATATCCCCGTCAAGATGCGCTTTCGCGCGGAACAGGTAGTATGCAAAATGGTAAAATTGTTGTATTAATTGATGAAGGTTCTGCTTCGGCAAGCGAAATTGTTACTGGCGCGCTACAAGATTGGGATAGAGCATTAGTAATTGGCAGAAGAAGTTTTGGTAAAGGTTTAGTGCAACGCTCGTTCAATTTACCTGACGGGTCCGCAATGCGTTTAACTGTTTCAAGATATTACACGCCTTCAGGCCGCTGCATTCAAAAATCGTATGAAGAAGGTCTCGATGCCTATCACAACGAATTAAATGAACGCTTCGCGCATGGCGAATTAACCTCCAATAGCAAGTTTGAATATCCTGATTCACTAACTTTTTATACAAGTGGTAAACGCACCGTTTATGGCGGTGGCGGTATTATGCCAGATATTTATATTCCTGTAGATACATCTTGGGCTACCGATTATTATGCCGAAGTGGTAGGTAAAGGAATAGTAAACCAATTTGCGTTAACTTATGTAAACGATAATCGTCCGCGCTTAAATAAAACGTATGCCGATGTATTTGATTTTAATACTAAGTTTCAAATTGATGCAACATTATGGCAATCTTTCTTCAATTACGCAGCAGCCGATAGCGTTGTAAAAGATGAAGCTGAATTTAAACTGTGTGAAGAAAAACTAGCTGCTGTAATTAAGTCGGTAATTGCCCGCGACTTATATAATTTTGAAGCCTATTGGATAGTGGCAAACGGCACAGATGATGCCTATTTAAAAGCTTTACAGAGCCTTACCGACGATACGTTTAGCAAAATGAACATCGCCGGAAAATAAAACGGATTACATAAAAATCCCGCAGTGAATTTATTTACTGCGGGATTTTTTTTTCTACTTTTACATCGTCTTTAATTATTATTATCTTAATAACAATCTGCTTACAGCATGTTTATGACTAATACAACTTTAATTAAATATAAAAACGAAGTTGAAAATACTATTGCCAATATTAAAACGAATAGAAAAAATATTGGCGATTTCGATTTACAAAAATATATTGGAACACATTTTTATGTTACCGGATTGTTGATGCCACAATTGCGCAGCGCATATAATAAAGGTTATTCATTCAGTACTTTTTCACTCGAAAAACAATATGCTATTTATCGATATATTTTTAAGCACAGCGAAACGTTTGATGTGCTTTTACAATCATTGTTTTTCTGCGAAAAATATGTAAAAATGGCTGAACCTGAATTCATTTTTAATGAATTATTAGATTGGCAGCAACGAATCGATAATTGGGCACATAGTGATATGCTTACGCAACATTTTGCCTATTTACATGAATATTACCCAGAAATGGTTTATCCGCACTTAATAGCATGGAATAAATCGGAAAACCCCTGGGAGCGCCGACAATCAGTGCTGAGCCTTTTGGGCTATGTACGATTCAGAAAAAAATACCCACCTTTTGCTAAAATAATTGCTTTGGTAAAACCGCTTTTGCGCGACAATGCTTATTATGTTCAAAAAGGTGTCGGATGGTGCATGCGTGAAACTGGAATTATATATCCAGAAAAAACATTCGTATTTTTAAAGGATAATCATCACCTTGTTTCTTCAACAGCATTTACAACAGCAGTTGAAAAAATTAATGAGCAAAACAAAGAAGCCCTTAAATTATTACGCAAAAAATCTCGAAAAAAATGACCGAACTTTCATCCCTTTTAAAGCAAAAATTACCTTACCTCGAATCAAATCTAATTGAGGAAATTATTGCTAAATCGTCAGATGTTACATTTCCTGCGCACCAACAAATTTTACGTGAAGGTCAATACATCAAAACTATTCCTTTAGTAATTAGTGGACTACTCAAAGTAAATACCAGTCATGGCGCTAAAGAAATTTTACTTTATTACATCCAATCCAGCGAAAGCTGCATCATGTCGTTCGCCTTCGGCATGTCGGCCGAACCGAGTAATATCGCTGCCCACACCGAATCTGAAACAAGAGTTATTTTACTGAATGTCGACGATGTAAAAAAATGGATTACCCTATATCCATCTATCAATATGCTTTTCTTTAACCAATATAATAATCGTTATAAAGATCTAGTAGAAACAATTGGCAATTTAATTTATGAGAAATTAGATTTTCGTATCTATCAATATTTGAAACAGCGAGCCTCATTAAATAACTCAGATACCATAAATATCCCCCACCGGGAAATTGCCGACGATTTAGCATCAAGCCGTGAAGTTGTTTCTCGACTTTTAAAGAAACTTGAACTTGAAAATAAAATCAGCATTTCTAAAGATGGGATGAAAATCCTCGTTTGATGTGACCAATATCACAAGTTTACCTAAAACGACTATCTATTTTTGTTGAGCATTCAGCAATATGTCGAAAAAAACTAGGTTATTTATTTTAATGTGCTTAAGTTGTATCGGCATAGCTGCACTGATTGCCATTTTAATTCAAACGATTAACTAAAATCAACATTATGAAAAAGAACATGGGCTCAGCCGACCGCATCATCCGCATTGTGCTTGCTGTGGTATTTGCATTGCTTTATTTTACTGGAACTATAACAGGAACTGTAGGACTTGTTTTGGTAATTTTAGGAGGTATCTTTTTATTGACTTCCCTGGTTTCATTTTGTCCTTTGTATGCCATTTTTGGTATAAAAACTTGCGCTACTAAAAGCTAGTTTAGGATTCAAAACAAGGTTAATAATTTATGGACGGTACACCAGGCGCTAATAAAGTGTCGTGTTTACCGTCTTTTTATTGTCATTTTATGCTTTCGGTTAACAGGTTTAAATGTTAAATCCGTTTACATTGCTGCACCTAACGGTGATAGTCATCCAATTGCTTAAATCATAATTTGTATTCTATTGCTATTTAATTACTTAGGTTTAAAATTTATCTATCTTTGATTTATAATTAGAAACTATGCGTAAGTACATTTTTACTCCTCTTTTATTATTAACCTTGACTTTTTCAATCAACTTAAAAGCACAGCTTAATATCGACCTATTAGGTCAACTTGAATATGCCGACCAATTGTCGAACCTCACCGGTTGGGCCGATGGCGCAGGCAATGAATATGCAATTGTAGGCACTTATGATGGAACCTCTATTGTAGACATTACCGACCCCACTTCTCCCGTTGAAGTGCAATTTATTGATGGCAACAATAGTATTTGGCGTGAAGTAAGAACTTGGGATAACTACGCCTACGTTGTAACTGAAGCTGATGGTGGTTTATTGTGCATCGACTTGAGCAATTTGCCTGGTTCTGTAACTTATAATTATACAGAATGTGGTGTTGGATTAACTTCAGGCCACACTGTATTTTGCGATGAAAACGGCTTTGTGCACGTTTTCGGTTCGAATTTAGCAGGTGGCGGTGATATTATTTTTGATGCTAATACCGATCCTTTAAACCCCGAATATGTTGGTGAAGTAAATACGTGGTATATCCACGACGGTTTTGTTCGCGGCGATACGTTGTGGGCAGGTAATATTTATCAAGGATGGTTTTCTGTTTGGGATGTAAGTGATAAAGCAAGCCCGGTACTTATGGGTCAACAATCCACTCCAGGTGAGTTTACGCATAACGTTTGGTTGACCGACGATAATAAATTTTTATTCTCTACCGATGAAATAACTAATGCAGTTGTTGCAGCATATAATGTGACCGATGTAACAGATATCATTGAACTAGATCAATTCCGTGCTAACCCAGGAACCAATTCTATTCCACACAACACTTTTGCAGTTGGCAATTTTGTTGTAACCGCATATTATCGTGATGGCCTTGTAATTACTGATGCTACATATCCAGATAACCTCATCAAAGTTGGTGAATTTGACACCTCGCCACTTGCAGGCGATGGATTTAGCGGCGCTTGGGGCGCTTGGCCTTATTTGCCATCTGGTAATATTATTGTTAGCGATATGGAAGAAGGCTTATTCATTTTAGGACCAACTTATGTGCAAGCTTGCTATTTATTGGGTTCAGTTACTGATGCAGGAATAGGTGTACCCATTTTTGGCGCTGAAGTTAGCTTTACAGCAGTTGGTGCAGTTGACGCAACAACTAACCTTGCAGGTACGTATAACGGTGGCACACCAGATGCAGGAACTTATGACATCACATTTACTAAAACCGGCTATTTACCTGAAACTGTTACTGGCGTAGTACTTACAAACGGTGTAGTAACTACAATTAACGTAGAATTATCGGTTTTACCTACCTATTTAATAACTGGACAAGTTATTGATGCAGCTACAGGTGATGGTGTAGCAGGAGCTAATGTTTTATTTCAAAATGCACTGTATAATCTTTCTACTTTAACAGATGCATCAGGTAATTTCACCTATACAGCAATGTACGATGACGTTTATAATGCTTATGCTGGTAAATGGGGTTACGTAACTGAGGGCGCCGAAATTGATGTAAATCCAGGTGGTGTTTATACAATAATGATTGGTAAAGGATATTACGACGATTATATTTTCGATTTCGATTGGGCAACAAACACAACTACAGACGTTGGTTTGTGGGCCAAAGGCGAACCTAACGGTACTTATAATGGAGCAACTGTAGCAAATCCAGAATTGGATGTTATAGATGATTACGGTGATGAAGCATATGTTACAGGAAACGCAGAAGGCGCAAGCACTGGAGCCGATGACGTTGATAATGGACTTGTGAATTTAATTTCTCCTGCTATGGATTTATCTGGCTATTCAAATCCAGTTATTAGCTATTACCGGTGGTTTTATAATGGAGGCGGTGCGGGAACGCCAAACGACACCCTCAAGGTTTTTGTAAATAATGGCATCGAAGAAATTCAGATAGATGAAATAAGAGGAACATCGCTTGACCTAAGCGAATGGATTCCTGTAGCAGTAAATCTTGCTGGTTTATTGGATTTTACGACTAACATGACCGTTCGTTTTAGAACGGCAGACCAATCTGCAACAGGCCATTTAGTGGAAGCTGGCGTTGATAAATTTTATGTGTATGATGAAGTAACCGTTGCACCAACAACAGCCTTTACAGCCGATACAACTTCAGGCTGTGCACCACTTACCGTAGTTTTTGACGATGAGTCAGTTGGGGCTTCAGGCTGGGCATGGAGCTTCCCTGGAGGTTCTCCCGCAACTTCAAGCTTTCAAAATCCAACCGTAGTATATGCCACGCCTGGTGTTTATGATGTAACGTTAATTGCTTCAAATATAATTGGCGAAACTGAAGTTACCTCTACCGGTTTAGTTACTGCTGAATTGTGTAATTCAATTAGTAATGCTGATTTAAGTGAATCACTCGTAATTTCACCTAACCCTTTCAGCGATTTCATGGTGATTACTTTAAATACAACTGAAACTATTGATGCCGTTACCATTACCGACATTACTGGCCGCGAATTAACCACATTGTTAGTGGCAAATAATGCAAACAAAATTATTACAGGCGCAGGCTTACCAGCAGGCGTTTATTTTGTAAATATGATGCAAAATGGAAATATAATCGGCTCAGTTAAAGCTGTTAAAGGATTATAAAAACTTTAAAATACTTGAGAAAAGCCATCCACCAAGATGGCTTTTCTTTTTTTATCAACAACCGTTTTTTTTGCAATTTATGATTGTAAATCAGCTTAAAGTGGAAAATTCCGAATATTTGCGCTGTATATTACTGAAAAACATCGTCAACACTTCGAAACTTCAATCAATCAACCTATATTTGCAGCCGCTTGTAAAATAGGCTTAACCATATTTTTTCAATAACCAACACAAAATTTATATGCAGGGTAAAGGTCTTGTAAAGTTCTTTTTGACCGCGATGATTCTGGTATGTATTTACCAATTATCGTTCACATGGGTGGCAAACCGTGAAGGAAAAAAGGCAGAAAATTACGCAGAAAAGGGCATCGATGCTTCGCTTAACGGTGATGCGCGCAAAAATGCCATAGCTGACAAAAAAAGTGAATACTTTTCGCAGAATGCCGATAAAACTGTTTACAACATTGGTTTAGCCAAATACAATTTCGACGATGTTAAAAAGAGAGCGCTTAACCTCGGTCTCGACTTACAAGGTGGTATGAGTGTTGTATTGGAAGTATCTAAATACGACTTGTTAAAGCAATTAACATCTGATTCCAAAAACCAGAAATTTACAAATGCTTTAAATCAAGCTAGAGCGGAAGAAGCAAAAGGAAACGGCGAATTAATCGAAAATTTTGCTGATATCTATTTAAATGCCAATCCAGGCGCTCAATTGGTTGCCTTATTTAGCACAACTGCAAATGTTGAAGAATTACCTAGAAATTCAACTAACGACGAAGTAATTAGCTGGCTGAAAACCGCTGCCGACGAAGGTGTTGAATCAACTTATACTAAATTAAAAGAACGTATCGACAAATTTGGCGTTACACAACCTTATGTTGCCTTGCAAAAAAATACAGGCCGCATCATGGTAGAATTACCCGGGGTTGATAATCCAAAGCGCGCCCGAGAACTGCTTCAATCTACTGCAAACCTTCAATTTTGGAATGTTTATCAATATGCAGAAGTGAGTGGTTACCTTAACCAAGCAAATAACGTGCTTACCGCAATTGAAGCAAATGAGGTAACACCTGTAACCGCCGATTCTTTATCTGCAGACTCTACAATTGCGTCAGCTGTTGATTCATCGCTTTTAGGTTTAGACTCATTAGAAATTGCTGAAGAAGCAACTGATAACGCTATTACGGGCCCAATTGCAAGCATTTTACTTCAACCAAACGACCCTGCAGCTATCGGCTTAGTTGCTGAAACAGATACTTTCAAATTAATGCGCTATATGCGCTCAGCTGATGTGTTGGATGTTTTTCCTCCTAATATAAAGTTCATGTTGAGTTCTAAGACTTTAGAAGGTTCTAAAAACTTTGAACTTTATGCAATTAAAACAATAATTGATAGCGAAGAACCACTATTAGATGGCTCAGCTGTTAAAAATGCCGTTATGGACCGCGATCAGGTGGGAACACCTCAAATCAGCATGACCATGAACACTGACGGTATGATTAAATGGAAAAAAATTACTACTGATAATATTGGACAATTTATTGCCATTACACTTGACAATAAAGTTTATTCTGCTCCACGCGTTAATGAAGCAATTCCTTCTGGTAGGTCGTCAATTTCTGGAAACTTTACTACAGAAGAGGCAATCGATTTAGCTAATATTCTTGAGGTTGGTAAATTACCTGTGCCTTCTCGTATTGTTCAGGAAGATATTGTTGGACCATCATTAGGCGCTGAATCTATTCGTATCGGTTTAATTTCCATGATTGCTGGCTTAATATTAGTGGTTGTATTTATGGCACTGTACTACTCAACATCTGGTTTAATTTCCGACATTGCATTGGTTGCCAACCTTTTCCTCATATTCGGCGTATTAGCATCAATTGGTGCAACATTAACATTGCCGGGTATAGCAGGTTTAGTATTAACAATGGGTATGGCTGTGGATGCGAACGTAATTATTTACGAGCGTATTCGTGAGGAACTTGCAAAAGGAAAGAGTATGATAAAGGCTGTAGCAGATGGTTATCAAGCCTCCTACTCTGCTATTATTGACGGTAACTTAACTACATTAATTATTGCAATTATCCTTGCAAACTTCGGAACTGGTCCTGTTCAAGGTTTCGCAGTGGTGTTAATGATTGGTATTATTTCTTCAATGTTCTGTTCAATCTTTATCAGTCGTTTAATTATCGACAGAATGATTAGAAAAGACAAACCGGTTAAATTCTTTACCAATTACACTAAAAACTTCTTCCGCAAATTCCATTTCAATTTCATGGGCAATCGCCGCAAGGCATACATTTTCTCTGCAATTCTTACTGTAATTGGGATTGTTGGCATGCTTAGCAGTGGATGGAATTTTGGTGTTGACTTTAAAGGTGGAAGAACCTATACTGTTCGCTTTGAGCAGTCAATCGATGCTGAAAAAGTTAGGAACGAACTTTCTGATTTCGATCCAGGTGTTCAGGTTAAAACATTTAGTAGTTCCGATAAATTAAAAATTACTACGGGTTACATGATTGACAACCCAGATCCGGGTGCCGACTCATTAGTATCTCAAGCTTTATTTAAAGAAATAGCAGGCTTATATACTAATGTTGATTTCAAAACATGGGATTCAACTTTCAAGGAAAGCCAAATGAAGGTTGAAGCAACCATTGCAGGCGATATTCAAAAGTCGGCATTGCAGGCTATTATTTTGGCATTCGCCGCTATCTTTATTTATATTGTTATTCGTTTCCGCAGATGGCAGTTCGGGTTAGCTGCCTTAGCATCGCTTGTGCATGATGCGTTTATGGTTTTGGCTTTATTCTCAATATTGAAAAATATAATGCCATTTTCACTGGAGATTAATGAAACCTTTATTGCCGCTATCTTAACGGTTATTGGTTATTCCATTAACGATACTGTGGTGGTATTTGACCGTATTCGTGAATATCTACGCGAAAGCAAAGCAGGCACAATACCACAAATATTTAACTCCGCTATCAACGATACGCTAAGCAGAACAATGATTACTTCGGGTACAACCATACTTTCAATTATTATTTTATTGATTTTTGGTAACGAAAATATTCAAGGATTTGCCTTCGCATTATTCATAGGTATTGGATTTGGAACTTACTCTTCTATTTTTGTTGCTTCTGCAATTGCAGTTGATTTGTATAAAAAAGAGAACCACAAAAAATCAGCTGAAGAGGTTATGAATAAATAACCTGCTCAATACATTTTAAAACCCCTGCCAAAAGCGGGGGTTTTTTGATTATGGCTATCGCGCTTTTGATGCGCTTGGTATAATTTCGTTATTCACGGGGTTAAACCAAGAATAAGCAATAGAAATCGTAACATCTTATATTATCTAATAAAATCAGATGTGGACTTCCAATAACATGCTCTTTTCAAATTGTTTGCTATTCTGGTTAACCCCAACTAAAGCAATAGTTTGACTGATTTGTGAATGTCTATTGCTAAATTTGGAATAAAGGCTTATAAACATAAAAAGCTAGTACAGTTTTTGCTCATATACAATCAAAACTTCATCTTTACGTTATTATGCATATGATTAAAACCTCTTTGTTTGTGCTGTTAATGGCCATGTTGACAGTCGGCATAGCTCAACCAGTTGTTGTTACGCAAGAAACTGCCTCCAAAAAGGCGATGAAATATCTTGATGAAGGCGTACAACGAGCTATGATAAGGATGTACGATAAAGCCCTGGAAAGCTTTAGCGCAGCCATAGCAGAAGAACCAAACTTTGTAACAGCTTGGCAGTATTTAGGTGATACCTATCGCAATATGAAAAACGATTCGATGGCAGTTGAAGCGTATCAACGCGTTATCGATTTAAATCCAACCGAAGATGTTTGGCTTTATAGCAAATTAGCCGAAGCAGAGGGCAATATTGGCAATTATGAAGACGGGCTGGAGCATATTAAAATATTTCTTGAAAATCCAGATATTAAAGGTGATGCAAGAATTAAAGGCAATCGCATGCACACGAATTACACTTTTGCCAAAGATGCAGTGAAAAATCCTGTGGAATTTAATCCAGAAAACATGGGTGAAAATGTAAATTCCAATTTTTCTGAATACTTTCCTTCCCTATCGGTAGATGGCGGAACTATGGTTATGACGCGCCGCATTGATGATACCATTTCGCTAGGTGCTGGTGAAATACGCAAAATTGATAACGAAGATTTCTATATCAGCTATTTCGAAAACGGAGAATGGACGCTTGCAAAAAATATGGGGGCTCCTATCAACACGAAAAAAAATCAAGGTGCGCAAAGTATTGCTGCCGACGGAAAATTTTTATTCTATACTTCATGCGACGACCTCGAAAATGGATATGGTAGTTGTGATATTTATTATTCGCTTAAAATTGGGAATATCTGGTCCTTTCCGGAAAATTGTGGCACCATAATTAATACGGCCGATTGGGAATCGCAACCTTCAGTTTCGGCAGATGGCCGTGAATTGTTCTTTAGCTCAGCCAGGCCAGGTGCTATTGGCAGTTACGATATTTGGATGGCAACCATTGGCGATGACGGCTATTGGCAGGATCCAGTTAATTTGGGCAATGTAATTAATACAAATTATTCAGAGCAGTGTCCCTTTATTCACCCAGATGGTAAAACATTATATTTTTCGAGCGAAGGACACCCTGGAATGGGCTCAGCCGATTTGTTTTATGCTACACGCGATGAATACGGTGTGTGGTCGAAACCGATTAATTTAGGTTATCCAATAAATACTAAAAATAGGGAAATTAGTTTATCCGTTTCAGCAAACGGAACAACTGCATATTTTTCAAGCGACCGTGATAAACCAATTGGTGATTTAGATATTTATTCTTTCGAATTACCGGCATCTGTTCGCGCGGAAACTGTAACTTGGGTTAATGCAATTGTTACCGACTCCAAAACAAAATTACCGTTAAAAGCGAAGGTGCAATTAATTAATATTGCTACCGGTCAAGTTGTTGCAACATCTACATCAGACCCAACCAACGGTGAATTTTTAGTGGTATTACCAAGTGGAAACGACTATGCCTTATACGTGCAACGCGAAGGTTATTTATTCCATTCAGAAAACTTTACACTCAGCGAATTAATGCCACTTGCACCTTATCTTATTAAAGTAGCATTACAACCAATTAGCGCAGGTGAAATGATTACCTTGAAAAATATTTTCTTTGAAACTGCATCAGATGCCATATTAGATGTATCGGAACCTGAATTAGATAAAGTGGTGGATTTAATGCAAAAAAATCCAAACATGAAAATTAAAATTAATGGCCATACCGATAATATTGGAACAGAAGCCGATAACCTGAAACTGTCTAACAGTAGAGGTTTGAGTGTTAAAAATTATTTTATTGCCAATGGTATCGACGCAACAAGAATATCGTATCAAGGCTATGGCGAAAGTAAACCCATCGATATAAATACTACTGAAAGCGGAAGAGCAAATAACCGTAGAACTGAAATCGAAATTCTAAGTATTTAATTATAAACATGCAATTCAACTTATTGAATTATAACTAATGTGTTTAATCAACTTTGCATTTCAACAACATGAAACCTACCCTTTTATATTGGTTGGTAATCGCGATGAATTTTATGCAAGGCCAACGCAAGCATTACATTGGTGGAATAATGATGGTGAACCAATATTAGCAGGTAAAGATTTACAAGAAGGTGGTACGTGGATGGGCATTAATAAAGCAGGACAATTTGCTGCTCTAACTAATTATAGAGATTTAAAAAATATCAATCCTACGGCACCGTCGCGCGGGCTCTTAGTAAAAAATTGGCTTGGCGGCGATTTATCATTGGCAGATATGCATCAACTCCTAAAAGCCCAAGGGAAAATGTACAATGGATTTAATATTATTTATGGCGATGTATATCAACTGTATTATTATTCGAATGTGAACGAAACACTTAGACAATTGTATCCAGGAATTTATGGATTAAGCAATGCCTTACTCGATACACCCTGGCCAAAAGTTGAAAACAGTAAAGCAGCTTTCAGGAAAAGCCTTTCACAAAAATTTAATAGCGATACTATTATCGATATCCTTAGCAATGCAACAACAGCTCCAGATGATCAACTTCCAGCAACAGGTGTGACGGCTGAATGGGAAAAAAAATTATCTGCCATGTTTATAACTTCAGAAAATTATGGCACACGGTTAACTACATTTGTATTAGTAGATGCTAATGGCTCCGTTACTTACAGAGAAAAGGGATTTGTTCCGGAACACGACATCACAATTTCATATTCATTAATAAATGGTAAATAAAAAAAGGTAAGCATTACAAACATGCAAGGTTACAATATACTTAGAATCAATATACGAATAAGCATGTTTTTTTTGTTGCTATTTTATTTTACAACATCACATGCTCAACAGTATCATCTTAAAAATTATAGTATTAGCCATGGCATGACAGGCATTTCAGTAACCTGTTTATTGCAAGATTCGCGCGGGTATATTTGGATTGGCACAGAGGATGGTGGTATTTCAAGATTTGACGGAAAAACGTTTGTTAACTATAGTAAACGCGATGGCGTTGGCGACAATACCATTAATTGTTTATTTGAAGATAAAAAAGGCAATATTTGGATTGGCACTAAAAACAATGGCGTAACGCAATTTAACGGTTACGAGTTTTTGCAATTCAACAACAACCAAGCAGCAATAAATATCGATAAAATTTATAGCGACAGCACTGGGAATATTCTAGTGTATAGTTTTCCAAATCTCTATAAAATTGATGGCGA
>Ga0163144_10002825_pt1 | contig 39745 bp, 41 predicted proteins | sample OliLak19BULKMAT1_FD_123175 | JGI IMG/M metagenome (GOLD analysis project Ga0163144, IMG submission 123175) | Freshwater microbial mat bacterial communities from Lake Vanda, McMurdo Dry Valleys, Antarctica - Oligotrophic Lake LV.19.BULKMAT1 | ecosystem: Environmental > Aquatic > Freshwater >...
AACGCTCTCCAGATGGTTGAACTGGAGCAACACTGTCCGGACCAGATCGGGCGAAGGAAGAACGCCGCTGAGTTACCGCTTACCCTTATCCTGCCGTCGCGCGCGTCCTTAAACTGCACCGGATAGCGCGAGCTTTTTTCGTGGCCGGGGAGTACAGGCGGGAAAAAGCCTGTTTGTTTTCTGCAGGACGCGATGGTGCGGGCCGACGGCCCACCTTGATTGCTGGACGCTTGCTGGCCACTCGGGCCTCTCAACTGCCGTAATTCAGTCTCCTGATCTACTCTGTGCCCAGGGTGGCCGGATGCCATTAGTGGACGACGGCACTCACCTTGGCAGGCTTCCACACCAACGCCACGCCTTCGCCGCGCGGATCGGACGCTGCGCTGACTTCGCCGTTGGCACGGTCCCAGAGGATCGCGTGCATGTTGCCGTATTCGCGATTCGACAGCGTGAGCGTGTGCCCGCGACGTTCGAGATCGGCGCGCGCCGCAGCGTCGAAGGCCTGCGGTTCATAGAGGACTTCGTCTGGCAGATACTGATGGTGGTACCGCGGCGTCGCGACCCAGTCCGCAGGGCCTTTGCCGTCCGCATAGGCCAGCGTGCCGAGCAGCACCATAGAGATGATGCGACTGCCGCCCGGGGTGCCGAGGATTCCGATGCGAACCGGCGTTTCGAGGAAGGTGGGCGTCATCGACGACAGCGGGCGCTTGTACGGCGCAATCGCGTTCGCGTCGACGCCGACGAGGCCATAGCCGTTCGGCGTCATCGCCTTCGAGGAGAAGTCGTCCATTTCATTGTTCAGCAGCACGCCGGTGCCGGGCGGCGTGAAAGCGCAGCCGAACGGGAAGTTCACGCTGAGCGTGGCGGCGACACGATTGCCGGCGGCGTCGAGCACCGAGAAATGCGTGGTGTGCGCGCCCTGCGGCGGCGGTGCGATTGGCTTCAGGGCGCTGCTCGGCGTGGCGCGCTCGAGCGACAGATCGGCGGCGATGGCGCGTGCGTAGGCTTTGTCGGTCAGGCGGGCGACCGGTACATCGGTGAAATCCGGATCGCCGAGGAACTCCGCGCGATCGCGATAGGCGCGGCGCATCGCTTCGATGACGAGGTGCGCGCGGCGGGCGGGATCTAGGCTGGCGACGTCGTAGGTTTCCAGGACGTTCAGCGCTTCAACGAGCACGATGCCGCCCGATGACGGCGGCGGCGCGGACACCACGCGAATGCCGCGATAGGTGCCGACAATCGGCGCGCGCTCGACGACTTCATACCGCGCAAGATCGACGGCCTCCCAGATGCCGCCGCCCGCGCGCACGCCGGCGACCAGCTTCCCGGCGGTGTCGCCCGCATAAAAACCGGCCTTGCCGTTGGCGGCGATGCGTTCGAGCGTGACCGCGAGATCGGGCTGCTTCAGCACCGTGCCGAGCGCCGGCGCCGCACCGTCGGCCAGGAAGATGCGCGCGGTCTCGGGATCGGCGTTCATCGCGTCGGTGCGGAAGCCCGCCATCATTTTGTAGTGTGCGGTGACTTCGAAGCCGTTACGCGCATAGCGAATTGCCGGCGCGAGCGTGGCGGTCAGTGGCAGTGCGCCGTAATGCGCACCGAGATGCGCCAGCCCGGCAGGCAGACCGGGAATGGCGGCGGCGAGTGCGCCGTTCATCGAACGGCCCGGGGCGATCTCGCCCTCGTCATCGAGATACATGTCGCGATGCGCAGCGCCGGGCGCGATTTCACGCGCATCGATCATGACGTCGAAGGTGTCCGCCGCCCGATGCAGCAGAAAGAAACCGCCGCCGCCGATGCCTGAGGAATAGGGTTCCACCACCGCGAGCGCCGCCGCGACGGCTATCGCCGCGTCGAACGCATTGCCACCAGCGTCGAGAATTTCCTTGCCGGCTGCGGTGGCCAGCGGATGCGCGGAGGCCACCGCCGCGGAGGGCGGCGCGGGCGGCAATTCGCGGGCAAGCACCGGCCCGCTGACCCACAGCGCCGCCCACAGCAACAGACGCGCGGGCGAGCGGTGTTCAGCTGTCACGCGCGGGTTCAGCGACGAGGCGGTGATATTTGGCCCACAGACCGGACTCATCTTCCGCATGCTCAAGGTCCTTCGGAATGCAGTCGACCGGACACACCTGCACGCATTGCGGCTCGCCGAAATGGCCAACGCATTCGGTGCAGCGCAGGGGGTCAATTTCGTAATGCTCGGAGCCTTCGAAGATCGCGTGATTCGGGCATTCGGGCTCGCACACATCGCAGTTGATGCACAACGCCGTGATAAGCAGCGCCATGGCCGGCTATTTCTTCTGGTGGCGGCTCGAGAAACGTTCAGCGAGCGCATCGCGCACGATCGGGTGCACGAACTCGCTGACGTCGCCACCGAGCGAGGCAATCTCGCGGATCAGGGAAGATGAGATATAGGAGTAGTTCTCGCGCGTCGGCATGAAGATCGTGTCCGCTTCCGGCACCAGATGCTTGTTCATGCCGGCGAGCTGGAATTCGTATTCGAAATCCGACACCGCGCGCAGACCACGCAGCACCGCGTTCGCCCCCCACTGGCGCACGAAGTTTGCGAGCAGGCCTTCGAAGCGCTGCACTTCGACATTGGTGTACTGGCTGAGGGTTTCACGCGCGAACTGCACGCGTTCGTCGGTCGAAAAAGCCGTGTTCTTCGAGGTGCTGGCGGCGACCGCGACGATCACATGGTCAAATATCTTTGAGGCCCGGGCGACGATGTCGATGTGGCCGTTGGTGATCGGGTCGAAGGTCCCGGGATAAATCGCCCTGTTGCTCACTGGCTGCTACTCCACTCAATCTTTTGCGGTGTCCGCCGCGGCCAGCGCGACGAGCGAATACACGACTTGACGCGTGCGGCCCTGTTTGAGGACCGCCCAACCGGGCGGCAACGTGGGCGCCGCCGGCGCCTCCACGTATACCACGCCCTCCACCGCCACCCAACCGCGCGCAAGCAGCGTCAGGACGTCATCGGCGAACGCGGCGCCAAAGGGCGGATCGACGAAAACGATGTCGTAGGGGGTGGCCGGCGTAGCGGCCAGCCATGCCTGCGCATCATAGCGAAGGATCTCGGCGTGTTCAGCAGCAAGGCGCACCCGCATCTCCTGCAGATGAGTGAAGACCGCCGGATCGCGCTCCACCAGCACGGCCTGCCGCGCGCCGCGCGACAAGGCTTCGAACCCGAGCGCGCCGGTGCCGGCAAAGAGATCGAGACAGCGCGCGCCGGGCAGGCGCGGCTGCAGCCAGTTGAACAGGGTTTCGCGCACGCGATCGGCACTCGGACGAACCTCGCTCGCTGGCACCGACAGGCGGCGGCCACGCCAGGTGCCGCCAATGATGCGCACCGAGCCCGGGCCGCTGCCCGGTGCGCCGGCGTGGCGCTTCACGGCGCAGCCGCGGCGCCGCGACCGACCGTGATCTGAACGAGGCGCGTCGGGTCGATGCGACGCTTGAAGGCTTCCGCGGCCTGCTTGCGGGTGACCGCCTCGACTTTGCGGGTGTAGGTGTCGAGGTAGTCGAGCGGCAAACGGTAGAAACCGATCACGGCGAGGTTCTCGACGATCTTCGAGTTGTTGTCGATGCGCAGCGGGAAGCCCCCGACGAGATTGCGCTTCGCCGCTTCAAACTCGGCCTCGCCCGGACCCTGCGCGGTGAACAGGGCTATCTGCTCGTGCAGCAGGTTGACCGCTGCCGTGAGCTGCTCGCCACTCGTCTGCAAGGTGGCAACGAACGGGCCGCTCAGGCCCATCGGTTCGAAATGGCTCTCGACGCTGTAGGACAGGCCGCGCTGCTCGCGGATTTCCTCGAACAGCAGCGACACCACGCCGTTGCCGCCGAGCACGTGGTTGGCGACGACGAGCGGGAAGTAGTCCGGATCTTCACGCGCCAGACCGCGCTGGCCGACGAACACATGACTCTGAGAGGACGCGAATTCGAGATGTTCGGTGACCGGCGCGTAGGCTGGCAGAGGTGGCAGGGCGGGTGCCGCCTCGCCGGCCGCGAGGCTGGACGCGAGCCGGTCGGCGAGCACCTCTGCGTCCGCCCGGGTCAGGGCACCGACGATCGCTATCGTCAGGTTCTTCGCCACGTAATGCCGACGATAGAACGCCTCAACGTTCGCCCGCGTCAGTTGGCCGAGACTGTCGAGCGTGCCCTCGGGCGGCCGGCCGTAGGGGTGATCGCCGAACAGCGCGCGGTAGTACGCGCGCTGGCCGAGGGCGGCCGGCGACTCCAGCTCGCGCTTCAGGCCGGCGAGCGCCTGATCGCGCTGGCGCGTGAACGCCTCGTCGTCGAACCGCGGGGACTCGAGCAACTGGCCCAGCAGGGCAGTGGCGGTCGAACGCTGGGGTTCGGCCGTCAGCGTGCGCAGCGACACCCAGGCCATTTCGCGCAGCGAACCGCTGCCGAGCACCGCGCCGGTGGCTTCGAGCCGGGTGTGGAATTCGTCTGCCGGCAGACTGGCGGTGCCTTCGTCGAGGAGGTCGCTGGTCAGCGCGGCGACGCCGGCCTGCGCGCCATCGCGCGCGCTGCCGGCGGCGAACACGAGCCGCACGTCGAGCATCGGAATCTCGGGCGCGGCCACGAAGTAGACCGCGGCGCCGTTAGCGGTGGTCCACTGTTCGATGCCGGGGCTCGCGGGTGCCCCTGACGCCAGGCCGCCGAGGCAGCAGATAACAAGCAGGCGGGCGAGGCGGCGCATCTCAGCGCGCCTCTTCCGGCAACAGCCAGGCAACCGTGGAGCGATCGCGATCCAGGTAGCGGCGGGCAACGGCCTGCACCTGCTCGGGGGTGATCTGGCGGATGGCGGCGGCGTATTCGTCGCGCAGGCGCCAGGACAGCCCGACGGACTCGAGCGTGCCGATGATCATGGCCTGATAGAACATGGAGTCCTGCTGATAGACGGTGTCGGCGACCACCTGCGTCTTCACGCGGGCGAGTTCCTCGACGGTGGGTGGCGCGGCCTTGATGGCTTCGAGCTGGGCGCGGATGGCGGCCTCGAGCGCCGCGAGGTCGTGCCCCTCGCGCGGAGTGGCATCGATGCTGAACATATCTGGTAGCCGTGACATGGACTGAAAGTAAGTGCCAACCTGGCTCGCGATTTCCTGGCCGCGCACGAGCTCGCGCGTGAAGCGTGCGCTGGACCCGCCGTCGAGCACCGCGGCGAGCACGTCGAGCGCGTAGATCTCCCAGGCCTCGACCAGCTTGCCGTCCGGGCCGGGCTGGCCGATCTGGGTCATCGTCGGCGTCTTGTAAGCCATCATCAGATGCGGCAACTGTACTTTTTCATTGCGCACGATGAGCCGCTTCTCCCCGTGCTGCCCGACTTCCGGCCGCGCGCGCGGCGGCGCGATGTCGCGCCTGGCGATGCTGCCGAAGTACTGGTCGGCGAGGCGCTTGATCGCGGCCGGTTCGACATCACCCACCACCACCAGCGTCGCGTTCGACGGGGTGTACCAGCGTTCATACCAGGCGCGAAGGTCAGGCAGCCGCATCGAGGCGATGTCCGCGGCCCAGCCGATCACCGGCTGGCGATAAGGGCTGGTCTGCCACGCGACGGTCTGCGCAACCTCGGCCGCCAGAGCCTGCGGATCATCGTCGGTGCGCAGGCGACGCTCCTCGGCGATCACCTTCATCTCGGTGGTGAATTCCTGTTCATCGAGCAGCAGGTGCTGCATGCGCTCGGCTTCAAGCCGGAAGCTCAGTTCGACATCGTCTTTCGACCATTGCTGGAAGTAGGCGGTGTAATCGAGGCTCGTGAACGCGTTTTCGCGGCCGCCACGCTCGGCGATGGTGCGCGAGAATTCACCGGTGGCGAGATGCTCGGTGCGCTTGAACATCATGTGTTCCAGCGCATGCGACACGCCGGTGGCGCCGTCCTGCTCGTAAGCAGCACCCACTTTGTACCAGATCTGGACGACCGCGACCGGCGCGCGATGGTCTTCCTGGACGATCAGTTTCAGGCCGTTGTCGAGTTTGAATTCGTGGGTGCGTGCATCATCGGCACGGACGGGGCCGGCCGTCAGCAGCGCGCAGACGGCGGCAAGCAGGAAAGCTGGATGGCGCAAGTGGGAGCGTCCTCTCGGGATCCGGTTAGCGATGGCGGGTATCGCGTCATCGGGGGTGCTAGCATAGCCGAACTGCCGGTTGCCCGCGGTTCCCGCCCCGGGCGCTTTCTTCATCTTTAGGTACCGCATCAGACTTCCGATGTTCAAACGTTTGCGAGAGGGCATAGCCCGCACGCGCGATGGTCTGTTCAACAAGCTCGGCCGTTTGCTGGGCCGACGCGAGCCGATCGACGCCTCATCCCTCGAAGCGCTCGAGAGCGCGCTGCTGATGGCCGACACCGGCGTCGCAGTCACCGAGCGCATCATGGCCGCAGTCGAAAAGCGCGCCGGCAAGGAAGGCGCGCTGCTGGTCGACATTCTGCGTGAGGAGATGGTGCGCACGCTGAAGACGGTCGAAGCACCGCTCGAAATCCCGGCCGATGCCAGCAGGCCGTTCGTGATTCTGGTCGTCGGCGTCAACGGCGTCGGCAAAACCACCACCATTGCCAAGATGGGCCGCCACCTGCAGATGGCCGGCCACAAGGTGATGTTCGCAGCTGGAGATACGTTCCGCGCCGCGGCCGTGGATCAGCTGAAAACCTGGGGCGATCGGCTCGGTGTGCCAGTCATCGCGCAGCGCACGGGCGCCGATCCGGCGTCGGTGATCTTCGATGCGTATTCGGCTGCGGCCGCCCGTGGCTGTGATGTGCTGATCGCTGACACCGCCGGACGCCTGCATACCCAGAGCACGCTGATGGGCGAGCTGTCGAAAATCCGGCGCGTCCTGACCAAGCAGCATCCCGATGCGCCGCACGAGACCCTGCTCGTCCTCGACGCCACGATGGGCCAGAACGCCGTGCAGCAGGCCCGGCTCTTCAATGAGGCCGCTCCGCTGACCTCGCTGGTGCTGACCAAGCTCGATGGCACCGCGAAGGGTGGCATGGTGTTCGCTGTAGCCGACGCGATGAAACTGCCGCTGCGCTTCATCGGCGTCGGCGAGCAGCAGGACGACCTGCAGGTATTCGACGCGAAGAGCTTCGTTGACGCCCTGCTCGGGGACGCCCCGTCCGCCTGAAGTCACTGACTTCACAGGTTTTTGAGGCCGAGCCTCGCCGGCCCGGGGGTCGGCCGCAGGGTTTTGAAGCCGATTCCGGGCGCACCCGGAACCTGCCGCTGACTTAGCACTCCAACTGTGAGAGTGCTAATATCGTCGCAATTGAATTGAGTGGAGGGTCGAACATGACCAATACCCTGAATCTGCCGCTGCCCACGGGCTCGATCGAAGCCTATATCGGCGCCGTGCAACGCATCCCAATGTTGTCGGAAGAAGACGAGCGTGGCTTGGCGCAGCGCTTCCGCAATGACGCCGATCTCGACGCTGCCAAGCAGCTCGTCATGTCTCACCTGCGCTTCGTGGTGCGGGTCGCGCGCGGCTATCTGGGCTACGGCCTGCCGCACAGCGATTTGATCCAGGAAGGCAACATCGGTCTGATGAAGGCGGTCAAACGCTTCGACCCGGCGGTCGGCGTGCGGCTCGTGTCCTTTGCCGTGCACTGGATCCGCGCTGAAATTCACGAATTCATCCTGCGCAACTGGCGCATCGTCAAAGTCGCGACCACCAAAGCTCAGCGCAAGCTGTTCTTCAACCTGCGCAGCGCCAAGCAGCGTCTCGGCTGGATGAACGCGCAGGAAGTAGAGTCGGTGGCGCAGGATCTGGGCGTCGATGCCAAGACGGTGCTCCTGATGGAAGAGCGCATGAACGCGCACGACCAGGCTTTCGACATCTCGGTGGAAGATGGCGAAGAGGATTATTCGCCGTCGAGCTACCTCGCCGACACGCGCTTCGAACCGACCGAACAGCTCGAAGCCCTCGAGGAGGCAAGCGGCGGCGCCGAGCAACTCGCACACGCACTGGGCAAGCTCGATGCGCGCAGCCGCGACATCATCGCGTGCCGCTGGCTCACCGAGCCGAAGCAGACCCTGCATGAGCTCGCTGGCAAATATCAGGTGTCGGCCGAACGCATCCGCCAGATCGAGAACGCCGCCTTCAACACCCTGAAGCGGGCGATGAAGACCGGGCAGCTGCCGTTGCTGTCCGCGCTGAAGCGCTGAGCGAATGCACCGTCAGGCGGCTGCGGCGCCGTGCCGCAGCCGCTGACGCACCGCCAGCAGGTAAATCAGCAGAAATAACGCGAAGTAGTACTCCTGCGGTTCGCTCCAGCGGATCTCGAACGGCAGACTCTCGATGCCCATCACTTTCTTGTAGCGTTCCGGCAGCTTGATCGCGATCGCGAGCAGCGCTGTCGGCAGACATTCGATGCCAGGCCAGAACCAGCCGCGAAAACTGTCCGCTGCATACGCCGGCACCTTCCCCGCAAGCCGGCGCAGCGGCACCACGATGCCGCCGAACAACACCCACAGCTCGAGCAGCAGGCGGGGTTTCTGATCGAACCAGCTGCTCATGTTGTGCAGATTGGTTTCGTTCTGATCGTTCAACGCGGCAATGTCTGTCGGCGTCTGCCAGTGGAACAGCTGCTGACCCCATGACAGTTCCTCGCCGGCGAAGTACAGGCAGCCGAGCGTGGTCGCGATCAGCCAGCCGGTGAACAGCAGCGGCACGCGCCCACGCGACAGCAGCACGGTGCGCACACCGAAGTACACGCCGGCCAGCGCCGCCACGGGTGTTGCGAGTTCAGTGAGGCCGAGTTCGCCTTCAATCAAGCTGTCGTAAAGGGCCGGCGCGAAGAGCTTCACGCCGATCACCAGGACGGCCAGCAGCGGTGGAAACCACAACCACAGCGCCTTCGACAGACGGGGACTGGACATCGACGCGTGTGGTCCGGTCACGCCAACGCAGCGCGCACAAGGGGCCAGTAGTGATCCGCGAAGAGGACGACGAAGAGCAGCGTGAGATAGACGATTGAGAACTTGAAGGTCTTGAAGGCGAGCAGATCGCTGTGGTCGACCTGCATGCGGATCGCGTAATACAAGAACACGACGTTAAGGGCCATCGCGCCGGCGAGATAAATCAGCCCGGACATGTAGGTGGCGTACGGCAGCAGGGTCACCGCGACGAGCAAAATCGTGTACAGCAGCACATGCAGGCGGGTGAAGGCCGTGCCGTGCGTGATGGGCAGCATCGGGATGTTCGCTTTCGCGTACTCATTGCGCCGATAGATCGCGAGCGCCCAGAAGTGCGGCGGTGTCCACGCAAAGATGATCAAAAACAGCAGCAGGGCGTGCGGATCGAGCGTGCCGGTGACCGCGGCCCAGCCCAGCACCGGCGGCGCGGCACCGGCGGCGCCACCGATCACGATGTTCTGCGGCGTCGCATGCTTCAGGTACATCGTGTAGATGATCGCGTAGCCGATCAGCGACAGGAAGGTCAGCGCGGCGGTCAGCAGATTGATGAACGCGACGAGGATGTACATCGCCAGAAAACCGAGCACAAGCGCGAAGCTCAGGGCCTGCGGCACGCCGAGTTCGCCGTGCGGCAGCGGACGGTTCTGAGTGCGCGCCATCAACGCGTCGATGCGGTGTTCGGCGACGTGATTGATGGCCGCCGCCGACGCCGCGGCGAGCGCAATGCCGAGATTGCCAAGCACCAGAATGTCGAGCGGCACCAGGCCCGGCGTCGCCATCAGCATGCCGATCAGCGCCGTGAAGACGATCAGGGAAATGACGCGGGGCTTGGTGAGTGCAAGGTAGGCCCGCCACGAAGCGGTGGCACGGGATGCGATTTCGGCGGGCGGATTCTTCATGGTTTTTATGGCCTGTGTCATCGGCCTGCCGCGCCCGTAGGTCGGGTCGCGTAGTACAAGAGGGTCACCAGACTCGCCATCAGCAGCGCGGCCACGCCATTGTGCATCACCGCTACGGGCAGCGGCAGTCCATAAACGACGTTCGAGATGCCCAGTGTAATCTGCAAAGCGAGGGCCGCTAGTATACACCAGCCCAGGCGACGGCCGAGTGCGCCGCCGTGGCGGCGGGCCCTCTGAATGGCGAACAGAATGAAGCCTGTCGTGACGACCGCCCACAGGCGATGGCTGTAGTGAATCGCCGTGCGTGCCGGCGTATCGAGCACGCCGAATTCGTAGTTCACGCCGATGCCACGCCACAGCACGAAGGCTTCTTTGAAGGCCATGTCCGGCCAGAGTGACCCATGGCAGGTCGGGAAGTCGGTGCAGGCGAGCGCCGCGTAGTTCGCGCTGGTCCAGCCACCGAGAAAAACCTGGCCGGCCAATGCCACCAGTGCAAGTCCGCAGGCCCGGGCCACGGGCGCGCCAGGCGCCAGCCGCCGGGCGTCGGGCGCGCGAACACGCAACAGATTCCAGATCAGCAGCGCGAACACCGAGAAGCCGCCGAGCAGATGCGCCGTCACGACCAGCGGTTTCAGCAGCAGCGTTACGGTCCACATGCCGAGCAGCCCTTGAAACATGACGAGCGGGACCAGCACCAGCGGCACTGCGACGGCCTGACGTGAATGGGTCCGCTGTCGCCAGGCCAGCATTGCCAGCACCAGAATGCCGAAGCCCAGGCCGGAGGCCAGATAGCGGTGAATCATCTCCCGCCAGGCCTTGCCGGTTTCGAGCGGTCTGGCCTCGAGATGTTCGGGTTGTGCCTCAGCGGCAGTGGCCGGCACGAGCAACTCGCCGTAGCACCCGGGCCAGTCGGGACAACCGAGGCCGGCATCACTGAGCCGGACGTAGGCGCCCTTCACGATCACGGTCAACGCGAGAATCAGCAACAGGCAGGAGAGGACGCGGTACACGGGACGCATGGCGCTTACTTGATGGCCGAGGCGCTCAACAGGCGCTTCAGGTCGCTCTTGATGTCGTCCGGTGCAGCGGTCGGTGAGAAATGCATCATCAGCTGGCCGCGCCAGTCGAGAAAGCCGACGAACGGCAGCCCGAGGCGCGCCCCGCCGGCCGCCAGCTGGGTGCGGATGGCCTCAACCAGCACCGGATCGACCAGCAGACGGACATCGCTGGGCGGCTGTTCGGCCGCAAAAACGCCGAACACCGACAGGCGCGTGCCGTTCTTGCCGATCACCAGCCGCATCGCCGCGAGCTCCCGCAGCACGGCCGTGCAGGCCACGTCGCAGGGCTGATCGCTGACATACAGCAGCGCCCAGTCGGCCGGTGGCAGGGCGCGCAGCGGCCGGGACGCCTCTGATGCCGGCAGCGCAGTGAAGCTGATCGGCGGCGAGATGAGCTGTCCGTGGTTGGTCAGGATGTCCGGTTGCCAGTTCAGCTTGCCGGACGCCAGCAGCCCGGCAATGACGATAGGTGCCACGAAAGCGCCTGTAATGAGCAGGAGCATCAGGCGGTTGCGCGTGAGGGACGGGACGGTGGTTGGGGTGTTCATGAGGGGTCAGACTTGATGGCGGCCTGGCGGCGGCGCAGGTAAAACAGAAAGATGACGGCGACGGTGGCCGCCATTGCAAACCACTGGACGGCATAGGCCGTGTGCTTGCCATCGTCGGGTGCGGGCAGCACCCAGCGGCGATCGTAACCGGCCGGCTCGCTTGCATCCAGGTAGAGGAGCACCGGCAGGAAGCCGGGGGGAAACTGCGCAGACAGCACCGCAAAGTCGACGTGCTGCAGGCGCCAGACATCGGCGCCTGCAGCTTCCGGTTGCCTGGCGTCACCCAGCACGATGCCAGTGGACGGTGCCGGCGCAAGGCGCCCGCGAAGGATCATGTCTGCAATGGGCAATTCGACGGCCGGCACTTGATCGCGCGTGGGCGGTGCCGGCAGCCAGCCGCGGTTGACCAGCAGGCGCCGGCCGTCCGCCAGCGTAAAACCGCTCAGCACTTCATAGCCGACCTTGCCGTCGCGCATGCGGTTGTCGAGGAGCAGTGCCGGCGGCCCGTAGTGGCCCGCGCCGACCGCGGCCCGCCACGCCTGATCGGGCAGGGACTCGGCTCCATGCAGGGTCAGTTCGAGTGCTGGCGCCGCGAGTTGGCGGGTGAACCCGGCGTGCAGCGCACGCTTCTGGCGTGCGCGGTCGAGCTGCCAGTTGCCCAGCGAGCAGAGCAGCGCAATGGCAGCGGTCGCCAGGACAGCGCGTAGCCACACAGACGAAGCCAGTGACATGCAATCAGGTCTCTTTCACGAGCGGTCGCCCGGCGCTACAGTGCGGCTTAGCTTTCACCACCCGCCGTGATGCGCAGGCAGCCCTTATGGAAGACCAACCCCTGATTCGTTTCATTGTGATCGCGATGCTCATCATGATTATCGGTTCGTTGGGCACCGCTTTTTTCAGCTTGTTCCGCAATAAGGGCCAGGGCACGTCGACGGTGAAGGCGCTGACCATCCGCGTCGGGCTGTCGTTGGCGCTGTTCGCGATGCTGATGATTCTGTCGTCACTGGGGATCATCAAGCCGCACTAGTTCCTACGTGCGGGCGCGGTGGGCGGACTGCCGATTTTTGCGCTGCCTCAAATGAAAAGGGCGCTCACCAGGAGCGCCCTTCGGATCGTTCAGACGGGTACTGGTCTAGATCCAGTACACGAAGATGAACAGACCTATCCAGACCACGTCAACGAAGTGCCAATACCAGGCAACGGCTTCGAACGCGAAGTGGTTTTCGGGCTTGAAGTGACCCTTGATACAGCGCAGCAGGATCACGAAGAGCATCAGCGTGCCCATCGACACGTGGAAGCCGTGGAAGCCCGTCAGCAGGAAGAAGGTCGCGCCGTAGATGCCGGCATTCATGGTCAGGCCGAGTTCGTGGTAGGCGTGGCTGTACTCTTCGGCCTGCAGGAACACGAAGAGGCAGCCGAGCAACACCGTCAGCGTCAGGCCAAAGATGAGGTGGGCGCGCTTCTGAACCTTCAGGCCCCAGTGCGCCCAGGTCACCGTGGCGCCGGAGGTCAGCAGAATCAGAGTGTTCACCGCCGGCACGCCGAAAGCTGGAATGACGTCCTTCGCCTGCTGGAAGCCGTACTCGGTCGGCAGCGTCAGCAGCGGCCAGTCGGACAGAAAGTTAGGCCACAGGAATTCATGCGTGGCGCCACCGCTGCCGGCGCCCCCCAGCCACGGCACGGACAGGACGCGGGCGTAGAGCAGCGCGCCGAAGAAAGCGGCGAAGAACATCACTTCGGAGAAGATGAACCACATCATCCCCATGCGGAAGCTGACGTCCTCCCAGTGGCCATAACGGCCACCTTCACTTTCGCGAATGACGTCCCCGAACCACGCGAAGAGCGTCACAAACAGCAGCAGGAAGCCACCACCCAGCACGCTCGGGCCAATCGGGTTGTGATTGAGGGTCAGCGCGCCGCCAACGAAGCAGAGGAAAATCGCGAGCGAACCGAGAAACGGCCAGCGACTGGAGTCCGGTACGTAATAGTGGGCGTGTGTGGTGTCGGCGTGTGCCTGTGCCATGTCGATACTCTCTAGCTCGGTTGTTGACTCGTTGCCTGCCGCCACTCAGCTGCTCGGCAGACTCCCCCGTTTCACATCTGCTTCCGGTGCCCCCGGCACGGCTTCGAAAAAGGTGTAGCCAAGGGTCACGGTCTGCACTTCTATCGGCAGTTTCGGATCGATGATGAATCGAACCGGCAGCTTGTTCACCCGACCTGCCGCCAGCGGTTGCTGGTTGAAGCAGAAGCATTCGGTCTTGCTGAAATAGCGGGCAGCCGTGGACGGCGCGACGCTTGGAATTGCCTGACCAATCATGTCGCGGCCGGCGTTATTGGTCACCTCGAACTCCACCGCGGTCACCACGCCCGGATGCACGACAATTTTCTGCGCCGGGGCACTGAACTGCCAGGCGAGGCCGGCACCGACGCTGGTCACAAACTCGACCGTCACTTCGCGCGACAGATCGGGCTTCATCGCGTCCGCTTCGGCGGCCGAAAGTTGGCCGGTCTTGCCGTTGATACCCGTGACTTCGCAGAACACGTTGTACAGGGGCACCAGGGCGTAGCCGAAGCCGAACATCAGGCCGGTGATCCCGAGCAGCTTCACGGCGAGCCGGCGGTTGGCGCGGCGGCGAATGGTGTCACTCATCAGAGCCGCGTCACCAGAAACGTGATGTAGCACGCCAGCGCGAGCGCGGCGAGCACGAGGGCCGTGCGGACCGCCGCGCGTCGCTGCCGGGTTTGCAGATCGGCGTTCATCGCGGCTCAGCGCATCCCGCCTTCGATGCTCGCCGGGGGCGGCGGCGTCGAGAAGCTGTGGTATGGCGGCGGCGAGGGCAACGTCCACTCCAGGCCGTGCGCCCCTTCCCACACCCGATCGGTGGCCTTCTGGCCGCCGCGGGCGCACTTGACGATGGCTATCACAAAGAGGAACTGCGACAGCCCGAACACGAAACCGCCCAGGCTCGAGACCATGTTCCAATCTGCGAACTGCACGGCATAGTCCGGGATGCGGCGCGGCATGCCGGCGAGGCCCAGGAAGTGCTGCGGGAAGAACAGCACGTTCACCGAGATCGTCGACAACCAGAAATGCCACTGGCCGAGCGTTTCGTTGTACATGTGGCCGGTCCACTTCGGCAGCCAGAAGTAGGTGCCGGCCATCAGCGCGAAGACCGCGCCCGTCACGAGCACATAGTGGAAGTGCGCGACGACGAAGTAGGTGTCGTGGTACTGGAAATCGACCGGGGTGACGCCGAGCATCAGGCCCGAGAAGCCGCCAATCGTGAACAGCACGACAAAGGCGATGGCGAACAGCATCGGGGTCTCGAAGGTCATCGAGCTCTGCCACATCGTCGCCGCCCAGTTAAACACCTTCACGCCCGTCGGCACCGCGATGAGCACGGTGGCATACATGAAGAAGAGCTCACCGGCCAGCGGCATGCCGACGGTGAACATGTGGTGGGCCCACACGATGAACGACAGGAAGGCGATCGAGGCCGCGGCGTAGACCATCGAGCTGTAGCCGAACAGCGGCTTGCGCGCGAAGGTCGGGATGATCGCCGAGGCGATACCGAACGCCGGCAGGATCAGGATGTAGACCTCGGGATGACCGAAGAACCAGAAGATGTGCTGGAACATCACCGGGTCGCCGCCACCGGCCGCGCTGAAGAACGACGTGCCGAAGAACTTGTCGGTCAGCAGCATCGTCACCGCGCCGGCGAGCACCGGGATCGAGGCGATCAGCAGGAAAGCGGTGATGATCCAGGTCCACACGAACAGCGGCAACTTCATCAGCGTCATGCCGGGGGCGCGCATGTTGAACACCGTGGCGATGATGTTGATCGCACCGGCGATCGACGAGGCGCCCATGAAGTGCACCGCGAAGATCAGGAACGGAAAGGCGGCGCCGGTCTGCAGCACGAGCGGCGGATACATTGTCCAGCCGCCGGCGGGCGCACCGCCAGGCATGAACAGCGTCGACAGCAGCAGCGTGAAGGCGAACGGGAGTATCCAGAAACTCCAGTTGTTCAGCCGCGGCAGCGCCATGTCAGGGGCGCCAATCATCATCGGCACCAGCCAGTTCGCGAAACCCGTCCAGGCTGGCATCACGGCGCCGAAGATCATCACGAGCGCGTGCATGGTGGTCATCGAGTTGAAGAACTGCGGATTGACCCATTGCAGTCCCGGCTGGAACAGCTCGAGACGAATGATCATCGCCATCGCGCCGCCAATGAAAAACATGCACAACGAGAACAACAGGTACATCGTGCCGATGTCCTTGTGGTTGGTCGTCGTCAGCCAGCGAGTGATACCCGACGGATGGTAGCCGTGGTGCTCGTCGTGATGGGCTGTTGCCTCGCTCATGAGCTTTCCCTCAATTTTCGTAAATGTGTGAGTCGGTAGGAAACTGTTTGCCTAGCGGCTGGCGGCGACGCTAAGCGTCGGCGCGGCCACCACGGCGGCGGCCGGCGCCTGCTCGGCCTTCATCTTTTCAAGCCACGCCTTGTATTCGGCTTCGGGCAGGGCGCGCACGACCACCGGCATGAAGCCATGGTCCTTGCCGCACAGCTCCGCGCATTGGCCGCGGTAGACGCCGGGCACTTTGATCAAGGCCCACGACTCATTGATGAAGCCCGGGATCGCGTCGCGCTTCCAGCCCAGTGCCGGCACCCACCACGCATGGATGACATCGGCGGCGGTGGTCAGGAAGCGGATTTTCTGGCCAACCGGTACCACCAGCTCGTTATCGACTTCGAGCAGGTAGTTCTCAACCGTCGCCGGGTCGATGCCTGAACCGAGCTGGCGTGCGGTGTTGCTCGGTTTGGCGAGCGCGCTGTAGTAACCGACGCCTTCGTTCACATAGTCGTAGCGCCAGCGCCACTGGTAACCGGTGACCTTGATGGTCATGGCGGAGTTCGAGACATCTTCCATCATGATGAGCGCCTTGGTCGCCGGGACCGCCGTCGCCACCAGGATGATCGCCGGCACGGCCGTCCACAGGAACTCCACGAGCGTGCTCTCGTGCCATTGGGCGGGCACGGCACCCTTCGATTTGCGGAATTTGATGATCGAATAAAAGATTGCGCCAAACACCAGGATGCCGGTGATCACACAAATCCACAGAACCAACATGTGCAGGTCGTAGACGGTTTCGCTGTAGGGCGTAACGCCTCTGGTCAGGTTAATTTCGTCCCACGCAGCCGGTGCCAGCAGGGGCAACAGCAGCAGCGCGACACCCGACCCACAGCGGGCGAGCCTGGATATTGAGGTGGTCATGAAAAAGCTCCCAAAGCTCAAAACTAAAGCCAGATTCGATATCGGCGCGGCGGCAGTGGACCACGGTGGTCCGAGCCTCCCGGACCCGTTGGTCCGTCTTTAACTTCGTATTCTAACGACTTTTGCCCAATGCGTTAATCAGGGCGAGCGCAAGCGCCCGACGCTCGCCGTCGGTCAGGAATTCACCCACCGACGCCGCCCGTCCATGTGAACGAATACGCAGACTGCTCGGCAGCCAGCCGCGGTTCTCGTCGAGGTCCACCTTGACCCAGGCGCGCTCGTATTCGAAGCGCTGATCGGGCACCCGTCTGCCGCGTTCCAGAATGAGCCGTTGTGGCGTAAGGCGGATGACTTCGCACATCTCGCCGGTCCAGTGCACGTAGTAGAAAGCGGCCCACAGCAGCGCAATCTCGAGGCCTGCGAACGGCAGCACGAGTGGGATACCGAACCAGAGGAACAGCAACCCGCTCGACAGCGGGATGATCGAGATCACGCAGAGCCAGCGCTTGGCCTCGGGCCAGGTCAGCGAGCGCGTGGGCCTGACCACCCAGACGGTGTCTGCGCTGTCCTGGCTGTCCAGTTTTTCGACCATGGTCGTCCTGCGTCATTCGGGCGCGGCCATCAAATCGACGGCCCGGCCCAAGGAGGAATAGAGGGTATCCGGGCTGGCGCCGGGCTGCCAATCGACGCGACCGAAGCAGGGCGCGTCGATGCGCTCGCCGATGGCCTCTACGGTGGCCGTCGCATAGGGGTAGGCGGGGTCGACGATGTTCGCGACCCAGCCGACGAGCCGCGCACCATCGGCGGCGATCGCGCGTGCCGTCAGCAGCGCATGGTTCAGGGCCCCGAGCCGCACGCCGACCACCAGCAAAACGGGCAGCCGCAAGCGCGCGACGAGATCACTTAGCATCGTGTCGGGCCCCAGTGGCAGGGCCCAGCCGCCGATGCCTTCAACGAGCACGACGTCGGCCTGGCGCCGGATCTCGGCGTAAGCGTCCGTTATCCGGGCCAGTTCGATGCTGCGACCCTCGGCGTGGGCCGCGATATGCGGCGCGGTCGGCGCCGCATAGAGGCAGGGGCAGACCAGCGCACGCGGCAGTTCAACCGTGGCGCAGGCTCGCAACAACTCTGCGTCCTCGTTAATCAGCTCATCTCCATCGCGCGTTGCGCCAGCGGCGACCGGCTTCATGCCGGCCGCGCGACAGCCACGTGCGGCAAGACCACGCAACAGGGCAGCGGTCACAACACTCTTGCCGATGCCGGTGTCGGTACCGGTGATGAAGCAGTCCATGTCAGCGCCTCTTCAGTTGACTCAGTGGATACGTCGCAACGGTCGATCCGTCTTGCGGCCGGGTGTCACGCTGGGGCGCCCAGGCATGGCCAAAGATCGTTTCGTACGTGGCTGGCAGCAACCCGTCGTGCCGGAAGCGCTCGTACGCGTCGGCCAGCCGGGTGAGCTGGCGACGGCCGTAGAGTGCGCGGGCTCTCTGCTGATGCGTGTTGTGGGCACCAATCCCTTTGAGATCGCGCATCAGGCCCAGCACATCAGGATAGGTCACGGTCAGGTCTTCGCGCTCCATCACCGGGCTGCTGAAGCCGCTGTGAATAAGGGCATCGCCGACGATGTGCATGTCGTGGAAACGGTTCACGTGGGGAGCGTCGTCGACCGCCGCCCAGGCCGCCCGCAGTTCCCGCAGCGTGTCCGGCCCCAGGGTCGAGAACAGCAGCAGACCCCCCGGCTTCAGCGCGCGCGCGCAGTCCGTAAACACGGCACCTGGATCCTCGCACCATTGCAGCGTCAGCGAAGACACGATCAGGTCCACGCTGCCCGGCGCAAGCGGCAGGGCCCGCGCGTCCGTGCAGACGTAGTGACGCTTCGAGAAGAAGCGCGGGCCGGCACGTCGCGCGGTGGCAAGCATCGCCGGCGCGAGATCGGCGAGCACGATGTGCGCACGCGGATAACGCTGTTCGAGCAGGCGCGTGCAGTAACCGGTGCCGGCGCCGAGATCGACGATCACCGCGGGTTTGACGGTTGTGTAGTCGAGGCGCGCGAGCAGGCGATCGGCAACTTCGCGCTGCAGGGCGGCGTGCAGGTCGTAGCTCGCGGCCGCCGCATCAAAGGAGCGCCGGATCGCGCGCGGATCGAGGTCGGGTGAATTCATCGCGCGCGGCCGAGCACCTTGACCAGTGCCGCGACGAGGCCGTCGATCTGCGCGTTGCTGTGTGCGGCGGACAGGCAGATGCGCAGCCGCGAAGTGCCTTCGGGCACCGTCGGCGGACGGATCGCGCGCACATAGTAGCCGGCTGCGTTCAGCGCCGCGGCTGCGTCGAGCGCACGTGCGTCGTCGCCGAGCAGGATCGGCTGAATGGGCGTCTGCGAAGCCGGCACGGTGAGGCCGGCGGTCCTCAGCGCGCGATGGAAGCGGGCGATGTTAGCGGCGAGGCTCGCGACCAGGCTGTCATCGTGCGCCAGCAGCGCCAGTGCGGCGCTGCTGGCGGCGGCCATCGCGGGCGGCATCGCCGTGTCATAGATGAAGGTGCGGGCCTGCTGCTGCAGGCGTTCAATCAAATCCGCACGCCCGACGGCGGCCGCACCGACTGTGCCCAGCGCCTTGCCGAAGGTCACGACGAGCAGCGGCACATCGTCCTGCGTGAGCCCGAGCGCCGTCGGCAGGCCGCGTCCGCCGCCGAGCACGCCGAAACCGTGCGCGTCGTCGCAGATCAGCAGTGTGTCATGCGCGCGGGCGAGCGCGGCGATGTCCCGCAGCGGCGCAAGATCGCCGTCCATGCTGAACACGCCGTCGGTGACGATAAGTCGCGTCGTCGCCGCCGAACCCGCCAGACGTCGTTCGAGATCGGCGACATCGGCGTGACGATAGCGCGTGGAGTGGGCACCGGCGAGCCGCACGCCGTCGATCAGCGACGCGTGATTCAGTTTGTCGTGAAAGACTTCGGCATGACGCCCGGCGAGCGCGCTCAAGGCACCCAGATTCGCGAGATAACCGGAGGAAAACAGCAGCGCGCGGTCGCGTTGCAGGTAGGCGGCAACGCCTGAAGCCAGTGCGTGATGCGCGCTGGTCCAGCCGGACAACAGCGCGGCAGCGCCGGCACCCACACCATAGCGGTCGATGGCCTCGACCGCGGCGGCGCGCAGTACCGGTGAACTGGCCAGCCCGAGGTAGTCATTGCTGCAGAAGTTGACGAGCTCGCGGCCGGCTATCGAAATTACGGGGCCGGCCGCAGCGTCACGGATATCGAGCGTCCGCGTGCGCAGGCGCGCCGGCCCGGCCGACGCGGCGCCGCCGTAGGCCTCGTTCATCAGTGTGTGTGGCTCGTGCCCGCCGTGATGCCGAGTTTGCCGAAGAGCGCGCGATCTTCGTCGACCAGCGGGTTCGCCGTAGTCAGCAACTGTTCACCGTAGAAAATCGAATTCGCGCCGGCAAAGTACGCCAGCGCCTGGCCCGCGTCACCGAGTTCCTTGCGGCCGGCGGACAGGCGCACGTAGGCCTTCGGCATCATGACGCGTGCCGCGGCGATGACGCGCACGACTTCGAAGCAGTCGATCGGCGCTTCGTCGGCCAGCGGTGTTCCTTCAACCCGTACAAGCTGATTGATGGGCACCGACTCCGGATGCACCGGCAGGTTCGCGAGCGTGCACAGCAGGCCAGCCCGATCTGATATTCCCTCACCCATGCCGACGATACCGCCGCAGCAGACGCTGATGCCGGCGTCGCGCACGGCGTCGAGCGTATTAAGGCGATCCTGGTAGGTACGCGTCGTGATCACTTCGCCGTAGAACTCAGGCGAGGTGTCGAGATTGTGATTGTAGTAATCGAGGCCGGCGTGCTTCAGCCGCGTGGCCTGTTGTGGCTTCAGCATGCCGAGCGTCACGCAGGTTTCAAGGCCAAGACCTTTGACCGCTTCGATCAGCTCCGCCACTTTGACGATGTCGCGGTCCTTCGGTGCGCGCCATGCAGCGCCCATGCAGAAGCGCGAGGCGCCGGCCGCTTTCGCCTGGCGGGCGGCGTTCAGCACGGTGTCGACATCGAGCAGCGCTTCGCTCTCCACGCCGGTGTTGTAGCGCGCACTCTGCGGGCAATACGCGCAATCTTCCGGACAGCCGCCCGATTTGATATTCAACAACGTACTCAACTGCACCGTGTTCGGATCGAAGTGCTCCCGATGCACCTGGTGTGCGCGAAACAGCAGATCGTTCAGCGGCTGGTTCAACAGGGCTTCGACTTCGGACACAGACCAGTCATGACGTTCAGTCAGCAGGGAAGTGGCGGCGGGCGTGCGCTGGGCGTTGAGCATTGGGACCTCGTAATTGAAGCTCGAAAACCGGTGGATGCAATCGCGGATGGCTTTTCGACGCGACGGCAGGTCAAGCTTAATCGCAGCCTGTAAACGAAACAACTGGGTAATATTTAACCAATTCAGGGCGTTGGTGCCCTCCCGTTGCGGTCTTTGCGCGGCGCCGGCCGCAAGCGCTTCGCTGTGTGCACCCTGTGTGGGCGAGTTGCCCTGGCGCACGCCCGGCCGTCTGCCCCTGCGGCCGGGTCTCGAGGTGTATGCGAGCTTTCATTACGCCTTCCCGATTCTGGAGTTCATCGGGCGCGCAAAGCTGGGCGGGGACTGCGGGCTGGCGCAGCAACTGGGCGCGCTCATGGCGACGAGGGTGCCGTTGAATGCGGCCGAAGTCGACGTGATCTGTCCGGTGCCGCTGCCCTACGCACGGGCCGTGCGTCGTGGTTACAACCAGGCGCTGGAGATCGCGCGCCCGATTGCCGCGACATTGTCGTTGCCATTAGCCACCAGCGCGCTCGTGCGCCGCGGGCAACAGGTGCAGCGCGGCCTGAATCGTGCTCAGCGCCAGCACAATGTCGCGCGCACGTTCACCGCCGACGCCAGCGTAAGCGGCCGGCGGGTTCTTGTGATCGACGATGTCACCACCACCGGCGCCAGCCTGCGCGAAGCGGCTCGTGCCCTGTACGCGGCGGGTGCCGCGCAGGTGATTGCGTGGGCGGCAGCGGCCGTCGACTGAGCGGGCGGCGCCACCGGCGTGATCGATATTGACGCTCAGGGTTTCAGGTGTCGAGGTTGGTCACGCTAAGCGCGTGGCGCTCGATGAACTCGCGGCGTGGCTCCACCTGGTCGCCCATCAGGGTCGAGAAGATCTCGTCGGCCGATACGGCGTCTTCAATCTTCACCTGCATGAGGTTGCGGGTTTCCATGTCCATGGTCGTTTCCCAGAGCTGCTCCGGGTTCATTTCGCCGAGACCTTTGTAGCGCTGCGTCGTGACGCCCCGCTTGCCTTCGTCGAGCAACCAGTCGAGCGCGAGCCGCAGGTTCGGGGAGTCGTGCTCGGTGTTGTCGCGTTTCACGCGGCAGCGTTCGCGCGGCATGTCGAGATTGCCGGCCAGCTGGACCAATTGACGATATTCGCTCGAATAGAAGAAATCGCGATCAAAGCGCGACTCCGACTCAATGCCGCCCTTCAGCATCATCAGACGCACGGTCCAGTGCAGCGGATCGGTGTAGTCAAGCGTCGCCCGCTGACGGCTCGCGCCTTCAATCGCCACCAGAGCCCCTTCAAGTTCCTGCACCCATTGTTCGAGATATTCACGCTCGGTGATGTCCGGATGCGCATAGGCAGCGCTCGAGCGCAGCACCTTCAGGATGGCGGCGTCGTAGCGGCGCATCAGCCGTGTCGTCAGTGCTTGCAGCAACAGGTAGTCCTTACCGGCTTCCGCGAGGGTGTCGCCATGCAGCTGCCGGTCACCGAAATCGACCTCGGCATCCTGGATAGCGAGTTCGAGCAGGTAGGCATCCATGGCGTGGTCATCTTTCAGATAGCGTTCCTGCTTGCCCTTCTTGACCTTATAAAGAGGTGGCTGCGCAATGTAGATGTGGCCGCGCTTGATGAGCTCGAGCATCTGGCGGTAGAAGAACGTCAGCAACAGCGTGCGAATGTGCGCACCGTCGACGTCCGCGTCGGTCATGATGATGATACGGTGATAGCGCAGTTTGTCCGGGTCGTATTCATCCGCGCCGATGCCGCAACCCAAGGCTATGATCAAGGTGGCGACCTCGGCGCTTGACAGAAGTTTGTCGAAGCGAGCCTTTTCAACGTTCAGAATCTTGCCGCGCAGAGGGAGGATCGCCTGATAGCGGCGGTCCCGGCCCTGCTTGGCCGAGCCACCGGCGGAGTCGCCCTCGACCAGGAACAGTTCAGATTTGGCCGGATCCCGCTCCTGGCAGTCGGCGAGCTTGCCCGGCAGACCGGCCACGTCGAGCGCCGTCTTGCGGCGCGTGAGATCGCGGGCCTTGCGCGCTGCTTCGCGGGCACGGGCGGCGTCGATGATTTTGGCCGCAATGGCCTTGGCTTCATTCGGGCGCTCGAGCAGGAAGTCATTCAGCTTGTCGGCGAACACCGACTCAACGACCGCTTTGACCTCACTCGAGACCAGCTTTTCCTTGGTCTGCGATGAAAACTTCGGGTCCGACACTTTCACCGACAACACCGCCGTCAGACCTTCGCGCGCGTCTTCGCCGGTAATCGTGACTTTTTGCTTCGCCGCAATCCCTTCCTTTTCGAAGTATTGATTGAGGGTTCGCGTCAAGCCGGCGCGGAAACCGGCCAGGTGGGTGCCGCCATCGCGCTGCGGGATATTGTTCGTGAAGCAGAAGACGTTTTCCTGATAGGTATCGTTCCACTGCATCGCGATTTCGACCTGAATCCCTTCCTTCGCGGCATTGATATGGATAATCGTCTCGTGCAGCGGCTGCCGCAACTTGTGCAGATGCTGGATAAAGGCCGAAATGCCGCCGGCATACTGGAAGGTATCCTGTCGTCCGGTGCGATCATCGGTTAGATGGATGACGAGCCCGCCGTTCAGGAACGACAGTTCGCGCAGCCGTGCGGCGAGGACATCGTAGTGAAAGTCGATGTTCTTGAAGATTTTTTCGCTGGGCGTGAAAGTTACTTCGGTGCCCGTCAGCGTCGAGGGGCCCACGGCTTTCAGGGGTTCGACCGGATTGCCTTCGGCAAACTTCATTTGCCAGACGTGGCCATCGCGGTTGATGGTCAGGATCAGTGATTCGGACAGCGCGTTAACGACAGAGACGCCGACACCGTGCAGGCCGCCGGAGACCTTGTAGGAGTTGTCATCAAACTTACCGCCGGCGTGCAGCGTCGTCATGATGACTTCGGCCGCCGACACGCCCTCTTCGGCGTGAATGTCGACAGGGATGCCCCGGCCATTGTCGGACACCGTAACGCTGGAGCCGGAATGGATCTTGACCGAGACTTTGGTGCAGTAGCCCGCAAGGGCTTCATCGATACAGTTGTCGACGACCTCGAACACCATGTGATGCAGGCCCGATCCGTCATCAGTATCACCGATGTACATACCGGGGCGTTTGCGAACGGCATCCAGCCCTTTGAGGACTTTGATGTTCGATGAATCGTAGGTCGACATTAGAAAACCTCAGCTGGCCGGCACTGCCGGCGCTATTGTTCCGCGTTCCACGTGGAACCATGCCTCAGGGGCCTCAGGTAGAGCCGCCATCAGCGGCGCCCCCTCGATGGTCGTGACAAACGCCTGTCCTGCATCCGAGAGCAGCAATGATAGGGCAGCCATGCACGAATCCCTATCCAGTTCGGCGGTGATGTCGTCGATTAGCAGTGCTGGCCGGCGTCCGGTGCCATGTGCGATAAAAGAAGCTTGGGCCGCCACCAGCGCACAAATCAGCAATTTACCCTGCCCTCGGGAGACGACATTGCCCGCCGGACGCCCGTCGAGCAGAATCTTGAGCTCCGCCCGATGCGGTCCACTTTGCGTGGTACCCGCTTCGACGTCCCTGGGCCAACCATCGGCCAACAGTTTGCGCAAATCCGTTTCTGCCCGCCAACCTTGACGGTATTCGAACGAGACTTTTCCCCATTGGCCTGCCGACGGCGCTGCGTTGACCCACGCATTGAAACGGTCTACGCAATGCCTGCGCGCAGCATCGAGCGTCTGCGCATGTTCGGCGAGTTGCTCATTCCAGTATTCGCCTTCAGCCAGCGACGCGCCCTGCTTCAGCAGTTCCGTGCGGCTGCGCAACGCCCGGTGGAATCGTTTGTAGATGTCTAGATACGTCGGTTCCACGTGGAACAAGGCCCGGTCGATCAGCGAGCGACGAATCGCCGGGCCGTCATCCATGATCCGAAACGCCTGAGCATCGAGGGATACCACGGAAAAATGCCGGGCCAGCTCAGAAGCCGCGGTCACCGTCTGGCCATCAATGCGGCACAGGGTGTCCTTGTTCGACTTCTCGATGCCCAGCATGCTCGGGCGGCTGGTGGATGATTCCCGGACTGAACCGGTCACCAGGGTGAACTGCTCATTGGCGCTGATGTAGTCCGCAGCCCGGGAGGTCCGGAAGGATTTACCGGTCCCCAACAGGTAGATCATCTCCAGCAGGCTCGTCTTGCCGCTGCCGTTGCGGCCTTGGATCACGTTGATGCCGGCAGCAAGCCCCAGATCCAGCTCCCGGATGATGCGAAAGTTTTTCGCTGTCAGGTGTTCGAGAACAGGCATTCAGCGCGGGCTGCGGCTCATAGCCTCATCGGCATGATGACGTAACGTGCCCGTGCATCCTCGGGCGCATAGAGCACGCAGCTGCTGTTGGCGTCGCTCAGCTCCAGGCGCACATTCCGGGATTTAAGCACGCCCAACACATCAAGCAGATACGAGACATTGAAACCGATTTCCAAATCTTCGCTGGTGTAATCGACTTCAATATCTTCTTCTGCCTCTTCCTGCTCCGGACTGTGGGCAGCGGCCTTCAGCAGGCCTTTCGTCAACGAAATCCGCACACCGCGGAACTTCTCGTTCGAGAGAATCGACGTGCGCCCGAATGCCGCTTTGAGGGCTTCGCGGTCGGCGGTCACGAGTTTCTCACCCTCTTTCGGGATCACCCTTTCATAGTCAGGGAATTTGCCGTCGATGAGTTTGATCGTGACGCTCTGGTCACGGGAGGTGACCTTCAGGTGGTTCAGGCCCACCCCGACGCTAATCGCCCCTTCCAGATGCCCCAACATCCGGACCAGCTCCATCACACCCTTGCGCGGAATGATGATTTGCTTCGGTGCGTCGACACCGGTCGCCAGTTCACGGTCGCACAACGCCAGGCGGTGACCGTCTGTGGCGATCGCCCTGACGGCGTTGGGCGACAGTTCGAGCAGCAGGCCGTTCAGGTAGTACCGGACATCCTGGTGCGCCATCGCGAACTGCGTGTTGCCGATCAGGTCACGCAAGTCCTCGATGGCTATCGTGAATTCCGAGGTCGCGTCGAGATTGCCAACACTCGGGAACTCGGCGGGTGGCAAGGTGGCGAGCAGGAATCGGCTGCGCCCGGACTGAATCTTCACCTTGGCCGCGCCGGTTTCAATCTGGACACTCGCTTCCGGCGGCAGACTGCGACAGATGTCGAGCAGCTTACGCGCCGGGACGGTGGTAAGCCCTTCCTTGATGACCGCTGCATCACAGTTCACCGAAACTTCCACTTCCATGTCCGTGCCGAGCAAATGCAGGCGCCCGTTCTCCGCAGTCAGCAGCACGTTGCTCAGGATCGGCAATGTCTGGCGACGTTCAACGACATTGGCGACAGCCTGCAGTGCGGGTAACAACGCTTCTCGGGTTAGCTTTATTTGCATCTTTATATATACCCCTGTAGTGGTTGTTAGGCCCGGTCAAGATTGTGGATAGTCTTGATAAATTTAATTTATTCAATTAGTTATAGGCGTTTTTCCGTGCTACAACCGGGTCTGTGGGCTGCGCATAAGCCGCCTGTATCCGGTGGGTAAAAACGGCCCGAATGCCGAGCCATGAAAGTTACCCACAGCTTTCTCCTCAACTTGTCAAAATCCTTTCAAGATTAACGTAATCTTCGTTGATTCTGTCTTCTTCTCGCCTAAGTTCGGCAATTTTGCGGCAAGCGTGAATGACAGTCGTGTGATCGCGCCCGCCGAAGGCTTCCCCAATCTCCGGCAGGCTGTGGCTGGTTAATTCCTTCGACAGCGCCATCGCTACCTGGCGCGGCCGTGCCACCGATCGGTTACGCCGCTTGGAAAGCAGATCGGATACCCGCATCTTGTAGTACTCGGCCACCGTCTTCTGAATATTCTCGATGCTGACCATCTTGTCCTGCAGCGCCAGCAGGTCTTTGAGTGCTTCACGCGCGAAATCGAGCGTGATATCGCGCTGCGCAGCAAAATTCGATTTGGCCACTACCCGATGCAGTGCACCCTCGAGTTCCCGAACGTTCGACTTGAACCGTTTGGCGATGAAAAAGGCGACCTCGTCGGGCAAATCAATCGGTGAACTTTCGGCCTTCGTCTTGAGGATCGCCACGCGTGTCTCGAGCTCGGGCGGCTCGATCGCCACCGTCAACCCCCAGCTGAAACGGGATTTCAGCCGCTCCTCTACGCCCGCGACTTCCTTTGGATAACGATCACAGGTCAACACAATCTGTTGCTGGCTTTCTAGCAAAGCATTGAAAGTATGAAATAATTCCTCCTGCGAGCGTTCCTTGCCGGCAAAAAACTGGATGTCGTCGATGAGCAGGGCATCTACCGTTCGGTAGTATTTCTTGAACTCGTTAATGGTGTTGTGCTGCAGCGCCTTGACCATGTCGGCCACGAAACGCTCGGAATGCAGATAGGCGACACGTGCGCCGGGGCGATGACTGAGCAGGTGGTTGCCGATGGCGTGCATCAGGTGTGTCTTGCCCAGCCCCACCCCACCACAAATGAACAACGGGTTATAGGACTTGCCGGAATTTTCGGCGACCTGGATCGAAGCCGCGCGCGCGAGCTGGTTCGATTTGCCTTGCACGAAGTTGTCAAAGGTGAAGTCCGTCCGCACCGCATTCGTGAACTTGCTCTTGGCTGCTGCCGGTGCCCGCTCATCAGCCTTTTCCCGAGGTTTCTCGGTCTGGCGCACCGGGGCTTCCGGGAGCACGCCGTTGCCCGAGCTGGCTACCACCAGGGCGACATCCTGCAGGCGCCCTTCCGAGAGCTCGGCCACCAGCGCATTGATGCGTTCGCCGTACTTGTCCCTGATCCATTCCAGCACAAAGCGGTTCGGCGCCCGGATCTCGAGGCTGGCGCCGGACTCGCTGGCGGTCAGCGGTCGGATCCAGGTGTTGAACTGCTGCGGTGTGAGCTCCCGGGCCAGGCGCTCCCGACAGAGATGCCAGAAATCGGTCATGGTGTTCTTTGTATTTCGCGCGGCGGGCACCGCGATCAGGCGACGCAGTTTATACCCCGCCATGTGACTTATCCACAGCGTGACACAGCAAAAGAACTCTAAACCATCATATTGTTTTGATTGACAGAATTTCCGCCAGCCCCGTACTATGCGGCGCCTGCGGCGGGCTGTTTCGGCGAGCCCCCGCGCTTTCCGCCATTGCGTCTGCAGAACAACGAGTATCAGCGAACATGAAACGTACTTACCAGCCCAGCAAGCTCAAGCGCGTCCGCACCCACGGTTTCCGCGCCCGCCTCAGAACCCGTGGTGGCCGCAACGTCCTCAGAGCACGCCGAGCCAAGGGGCGCGTGCGCCTCACCCAGGTCTGAGCAGACGGCATCCGTTCGAGCGTGAGCACAGGCTCCGCTCGGCGGCCGACTTCGACGGCGTCTTCAAAACCGGCACGCGCGCGTCTGATCCGTTCTTCACCGTCATCGCACTACCGAACACGCTCGGTTCGGCCCGCGTCGGCATCGCCGTCAGCAAGCGCAACGCCCGGCGCGCCGTCGATCGCAATCGGTTGAAACGGGTGGTCCGCGAGAGCTTCCGGCTCTCGCCGGCGCGTGGACTGTCTGTCGATCTGGTGATACTCGCAAAAGTCGCAGCGACGACGGCACCGAACGAAAAACTGTACAAGGCACTCGATCGACGGTGGCTGAGCCTGATCGCTTTCTGCGAGCGCAGCGCCGCGAATCCATAGCGCCGGATACCTGCATCCAACATGGACAACATCCGCCTCATTCTCGTCATCCTGCTGAGCTTCATTTCGCTGCTGCTGTGGGAGGCCTGGCAACGTGATTACGTAAATCCGCCGGCCTCCACCGAAACAGCGGCAGCGCCTGCCACCGCTGCCGATGCGCCGCCATCGCCGCCAGCGGCGACACCCGCCATGCCGCAAACAAATCCCGCGTCTGTGACACCGTTGCCCGCGTCGACGAAACCCGTGATCGTCGAAACTGACATGTTCCATGTCGAGATCAATCCGGTCGGCGCGGTGTTGGGAAAACTGTCGCTGAAGCACTATCCCGTCAGCATCGACAAGGATGCCGCCCTGTTTGCGTTGCTGGCCAACGACGACACGCGCGTGATGATTGCGCAAAGCGGGTTGAAATCATCGAGTGCGAGTCCGGATCATTACGCACAGTACAGCGCCGCCGCAGAACGCTACACCTTGGCCGATGGTGCTGACTCGATGAACGTCGAACTCACCTGGCGCTCACCTGAAGGCGTTGAAGTCATTCGTCGCTTCGTGTTCAAGCGCGGCAGCTACGAAATCGCCCAACAGTTCGAAGTCCGGAACCAGTCGTCAACCGTCTGGAAAGCACATCCCTACGATCAGCTGCAGCGCGTGCAGCTGCCGACGTCCCGCTCCGTGACGCCGACGTTCACCGGTGCGGCAATTTCCAGCCCGGAAAAGAAATACGAGAAATTTGACTTTGACGACCTCGCGGATGAACCGATCAATCGCGACATCACCGGCGGCTGGGCCGCCCTCGTCGAGCATTATTTCGTGGCGGCCCTGATACCGCCCGCCGACACGTCGCAGCACTATTACTCGACGGCTGTGGCCGAAAACCGCTTCGTCATCGGTTACTACGGCCCTGAACTGCAGGTGCCCGTCGGTGAAACCGGCAGCATCGAATCGCGTCTCTATGCCGGACCGAAACGACAGGACCTGCTGCCGCAAGTGGCGCCTGGCCTTGAACTGACCGTCGATTACGGCGTGCTGTGGTTCATCGCTAAAATCCTGTTCTGGTGGCTCGATGCCCTGCACGGGATCTTTGGCAATTGGGCTACGGCCATCATTCTGCTGACACTCACCGTGAAGCTGATGTTCTACCCGCTGTCTGCAGCGGGCTACCGCTCGATGGCCAAGATGCGCAAAGTGCAGCCGCGCCTGGTCGCCTTGAAGGAGCGCTTTGGTGACGACCGCGCGAAAATGAATCAGGCGATGATGGACATGTACAAAACCGAGCGCATCAACCCGCTCGGCGGCTGCCTGCCGATATTCGTGCAGATCCCCGTCTTCATCGCGCTCTACTGGGTATTGCTCGAAAGCGTCGAGCTGCGTCAGGCGCCGTTCATGTTGTGGGTGCGCGACCTGTCGATCAAAGACCCGTTTTTCGTGCTGCCGGTGCTGATGACCGCCAGCATGTGGTTTCAGACCAAGATGAATCCCGCGCCGCTCGACCCGATCCAGGCGAAGGTCATGCAAATCATGCCGCTGGCCTTCGGCGCCTTCTTTGCGTTCTTCCCGGCCGGCCTCGTGCTGTACTGGCTGGTCAACAACTGTCTGTCGATTGCGCAGCAGTGGTACGTCACGAAGCAGATCGAAGCGGCCCCATGACGCGGCCTGGTTTCGCGACGTGGCCGGCAACGCCGACACGATAGCGGCCGTCTCGACCGCGCCAGGCCGCGGCGCGATCGGCATCGTGCGGCTGTCGGGCCCGGCAGCGCACGCGTTGGCGCTTGGTGTCACAGGGCGCGCCCTCGTGCCTCGCCACGCCACCTACACTGCATTCCGCGACGCCGCCGGCGCCACCATCGACCGTGGCATCTGTCTTTACTATCCAGGCCCGGCCTCCTACACGGGCGAAGACCTCGTCGAGTTCCAGCTGCACGGCAGCCCACCCTTGTTGCGCGATCTGCTGTCGACACTGCTCAACGCCGGCGCGCGCGCCGCGCGCCCGGGCGAGTTTACCGAACGGGCTTTTCTGAACGGCCGTATCGACCTGCTGCAGGCCGAGGCCGTCGCCGCGATTATCGACAGCAGCACCGCGCAGGCAGCCCGCGCGGCAGTCAATGCCTGTGCCGGCGCGTTCTCCGTCGAAGTCGAAATGACCGGCGCTGCGCTGCGTGCGCTCCGCGTTCAGTTCGAAGCCGTGATCGATTTCGGCGACGATGTGCCGAGCACCGAAACGGAAGCCCACGGCGCGGCGCGCCTCGCCGATCTTCGCCAACAGCTCGGCGGCATGCTGCGCGACGCACGGCGCGGCGCGCGCCTTGCCCAGGGACTCGACATCGCGATCGTCGGCCGTCCCAACAGTGGCAAGTCGACATTGTTGAACCGCCTGTGTGGAGAAGATCGCGCCATCGTGACCCCGATCCCCGGCACGACACGCGACGTGCTGAGCGTCGATGTTGAACTCAACGGCCTTAGTCTGCGGCTGCATGACACGGCGGGCCTGTGCGAGACGGCCGACCCGGTCGAACGTGAAGGCGTCGCACGTGCGTGGCAGCGCGTCGCACGTGCCGACCTCGTGCTTCACCTGTGCGCCCCCGATGTCGACGACGCCGGGCTCGCGGACGCCGTGCGCCGCGCATGCGGCGACGGTGTTCCGCTATTGACGGTGCTGAGCAAAAGCGATCTCGCGCATGCCAACCCGGCAGACTCCTTGTCGACGGTCGCCATTTCTGCGCACACGGGCAGCGGCCTCGATGACTTGCGTGCAGCGATACTGCACCACTGCGATGCCGCAGCCGCTGCCGAAACGCCCTACATTGCTCGTACGCGCCATGTCCACGCACTCGAGCAGGCGGCGGTCGCCGTTGATGCGGCCCGTCATGAACTCGCGAGCGGCCTGCTGGAACTGGCCGCCGAGCAACTCGCGATAGCCCAGCGCGTGCTTGAAGAACTGACTGGCGCGTACACCACGGAACAGTTGCTCGGTGACATTTTTGCAGACTTCTGCATCGGTAAATGACGGCCGCTCGCGGTGGCACGTCCTCATGGAGAAACGGACATGAGCGTTCAGATAGAAGTTTCCTACGGCGAGCTCCTAGACAAGATCACGATCCTCGAGATTAAGTCGCAACGCATGAGCGACCCACAAAAGCAGGCGAACGTCGGTCGCGAACTGGCGGCCCTGAGTCGGGTGTGGTCCGCCATTGAACTCGGGGCGGTCGCTGCCGAGGTGGCTGAAACCCGCCTGGCGCTGCGCGCAGTGAACGAACAGCTGTGGGATATCGAGGACGACATCCGCCAGCAGGAACGTGAACAGCGCTTCAACGCCGAGTTCATCGCGCTCGCGCGCAGCGTCTATCAGGTCAACGACGAACGCTCACGCCAGAAACGGCGCATCGATCAGCTGCTGGGCTCCAGGCTCGTCGAGGAAAAGTCCTACGCCCCCTATTGAGATGGCTGCGCTACCCACTTTTCATCCCGACTCCACCGCGACGCTCGTTCACGTTTCGGGCGATCGCATCGGTGACGCCCTGCTGAAATTGCCGGCCATCATCGCCTTCAAACGCGCCCGTCCCGACACGCGCCTCGTCTGGATCACGGCGCGCCGCAGCAGCGTGTTCGCGGGCCCGCTGGCGCCGCTCGTAGCGGGCGTCATCGATGAACTGCATACGATGACGGGGATTGGGACGCGATGGCGCGAACTGCTGTTTCCGCGTCTGCGCATCCCGTTCGACTGCATCGTTGCCACCGAACAGAAGCTGCGCGATACGCTCGCCCTGCAACGTGTCCCTCATCGCACACTTATTTCACCGGCCGCCGGTTTTCGCTTTTCCGATCGCAAACCGCGACCTGGCGAATACGGTCAATCGGTCTATTCACAGATCACGACCCTGCTCGCGCTGGCGGCCGGCATGCCGCTGGCCCCGATCGCGCGCGTCACGCTGCCGCCAGCGCACATCGAACGGGCGGCAATGCTGTTGCCCATGGGCCCGCGTTATGTGGGCCTTGTGCCGGGCGCTGGCGGCGCATCGAAGCGCTGGCCTCTGGAGCGCTTCATGGCGGTGGCCGGGGCCTGCGTCGCGCAGGGCCACAGACCGGTGTTCTTTCTCGGCCCGGACGAACGCGGGCTGATGCCAGATCTCCGCACGAGTCTGCCGGCGGCGCTGTTTCCCGAGTACGACGAGAACGGTGCATCCTGCGGCGGCCCGCTGCTGACCATCGCATTGGCAGCGCGTCTCGCGGTCGGCGTGGCCAACGATTCCGGTGGCGGCCATCTGCTGGCGGCCGGTGGCCGCCCGCTGATCTCTCTGTTCGGGCACACGGATCCGGACAAATTCCGTCCCCCGTACGGTGAGCGCGTTGCGCTCCGCGCGCCCGACTTCGGCGGTACCGACATGACATGCATCCCGGTTGATGCGGTTATCGGGAGCATCTCACGGCAGCTGGCCAGACGACCGGACACCGCCGCGTGACGACCACGAGCCGCGTGCTGTTCATCACGCTCAGCAACATAGGCGATCTGGTGATGACGACGCCGACGCTGGTGGCCTTGCACGAGGCCTATCCGCAAGCGCGTTTCGATATCGTCGCCGATCCGCGCTCGAGTGAACTGTTGAGTCGCTGCCCTTTCCTCGGTGACCTCGTGCATCGCGTCAAACAGCACGGCAAGCTCGGCATGCTGAATCTCGTGCACGCGTTGCGGGCACAGCGCTATGAAGCCATCGTCGATCTGCGCACGGACTTCCTGCCGTGGCTGCTGCACGGTCGTCAGCGCAGCGCGCGCTGGCAGGCAAAAGAGTTGGGCCTGCATGCGGTCGAGCAGCATTTCGCCATCGGGGCGCGCGTGCTCCCGCACGTGCCTGCCATTCCGGACGCCAGGATCTGGCTGAGCGACGCCGATCGCAGTCTCGCGGCGCAAACCCTTGTCGGCCTGCCCGGGACGCGACGGCTCATCGTCGCGCCAGGCGCGAACTGGCCGGGCAAGCGTTGGTCCCTTGCGAATTACACGGCATTGGCCAATCTGCTGCGCGAGGATTTCGACAGTCTGGTCCTGCTGGGCAACGCGGCCGATGCGGCTGACGGCCATCGCATGCAGGAGACGCTCGCCCTGCCAACCTTGAACCTGATGGGCCGCACTTCCCTGATCGAAGCCAGCGCAGTGCTCGAATGCGGCACGCTGTTCGTGGGCAACGATTCCGGCCTCGGCCATCTGGCGGCGGCGGCTGGCGTCACCAGCGTTACGCTGTTCGGACCTGGCCAGCCGTTGCGCTATCGGCCGTGGGGATCGAAGGCGACGATCGTGCTGGCGCCGGATCTCGCGCTCGACAGGCTGACGCCTGAAGTGGTGGCAACGCATGTTCGCGCGCAACTCACGGTGCCTGCGCCGTGAAGATTGCCCAGATCATGCTCGCGAAAGGATTCGGGGGAGCCGAGCGCTCGTTCGTTGATCTGTGCGCAGAGCTGGTGGCGCGAGGGCATGACGTGCTGGCGATTTGCGAGGCGCGCAGCGCAGCGTTACCGCTGTTGCGCGACGTCGCAGGTCTTGGCCTCGTCACGCTGCGCATCTGGGGCGCCTGGGATCCGTTTGCCACCCACGCTATTGCGCGCGCCCTGCGCGCCCATTGCAGCACCGTCGTGCAATGCCATCTCGCGCGCGCCGCCCACCTCGGTGGCAAGGCGGCGCGTGATCTGGGGCTGCCGACGCTCGCCAAAACGCACAACTATGTCGACCTGAAGTATTACCGCGCGATCGAGCGCCTCGTCCCGACGACCCATTCGCAGGCGCGCTATCTGCATGAGCAGGGCATTGCGGCGGAGCGCCTCACCCGCATTCCGAATTTCTCGCGGCTGATCCGCAGGCCGCCGTCGCGCGAATTGTCGGACGTAATCCGCGTGCTGGCCCTCGGCCGGCTGGTGGAGAAAAAAGGCTTTGATGTCCTGCTCGAGGCGCTTGCCGTGGTGCCTCCCGATCGGCACGGCATCGAGCTCACCATCGCCGGCGATGGCCCTCAGCGCGCCGCGCTCGAGGTGTACGCGCGCGCGCTGCCTGCGCACGTCACGGTGCACTTCGCGGGCTGGCGGGATGACGTCGCCCCGCTGTTTGCACAAAGCGATCTGTTCGTGCTGCCGTCGCGTGATGAACCCTTCGGCATCGTGGTGCTGGAAGCGATGGCCACCGGCGTGCCGATCATTGCTACCCGCACCCGCGGCCCGCTCGAGATCCTGGACGCCGAGTCCGCCGTGTTCGTCGACATTGACGATGTGCAGGCCCTGGCGGACGCCATCAAAGACTGTTTGAAGGACCCTGCCCGCGCGCAGCAGCGCGCGACCCACGCGGGTGTAGTATATGAAACAACGTACTCAGCTGCGGCTGTGGTCCCGGCATACGAAGCCTTGTATACAGCGCTCGCCGACGGCTCAAATCGGCGGAAAAACCGCCGCGAGCGCGGCTGACATTTGTCCTGCACGGCATTAACGAAATGCCAGGTTAATAACGTTGCGAGGTAATCCGCATGGCCAGGTACCGCGAGCACTTCACGCTCGACCTCCACGATATCGACCGCATCGAACGCGCGATCCGCATCGAAATCGCCCAGCACGCCCAGCGTGCAACCGCCGATGACCCTGATGCCGAGGGCAGCCAGGGGGAAATTCGTGCGTTGAATCATCTGCTGGCGAAGATCTTCCATCAGAAGGTTTTCTACTCGCAGGTGAACCAGACCGGCGTCCCGGGCGGCTAGCGCGCAGGGGCGCCGGCCGCCAGCCGCCGCGTGAGGTGCTCGCGTACGCGGTCCAGTCGTTCGGCTCCCCAGTACAGCTCACCGTCCAGCACCCAGCTGGGCACACCGAAGACGCCGCTACGTTCGGCAGCATCCCGCAGCGACGCCAGTTGCGGGCGGCCTTCGTACGCGCACCACGCGGAAAAATCCGTCGTGTCAACACCAGCCCTGCGCAACACGGCGTCGATTGCCGACGCCTCCTCGAGATCCAGCGCGCGCTGCCAGAAGCGTGTATAGACCTCATCGTGATAGGCGCGCCAGTCACCGTGCCGTTCGGCATACAGGAAACCGAGATGGGCCAGTGAGCTGTCGAAAATCCTGCGCGGGCCGCGCAGCACGAGTCCACGCCGGTTCGCTTCCCGGCGACAGTCCAGGTAGGAGTAGCGCACCCGCCGCCACTGATGCGCGTTGCGCAGACCGATCACATCCTGGCCGTTGGCGTCGAGCTCAGCCCGGCCGAGATAGCTCGGGATGTCGAGCGTGTACGGCAGGCGCTGCACTTCGATGCCGAACTCGCGTTCGAGATTATCGTTCGCCAGCTGCGCAAGCCACGCGTACGGGCTCTTATAGTCGAAGTAATGCTGCACTCGAGGCGGCGTCATTGGCGGGGTGCTGTCAGTCATCGACTACACCGCTGGCGGCGAGCCGTTGCCACACCTGGTCGACCGTCAACGCGGCGAGGCAGTCGCCGCTCCGCTGGCCGGCATATCCCTCGACCAGCGCCGTACAGGCCAGCACGTGTTCGCGCTGGCCGAGCGCGTGATTGCGCCGCCAGTCGGATGGACCGAACAGGCCGAACACCGGGCCGCCGGCCACCGCGCACGCATGCATCGGGCCGGAGTCGTTGGTGACCGCGAAACGCGCGTGGCGCGCCACTTCGGCGAGCTGGGGTATCGAGAAGCGATCCGTGGCATCGATGCCGCAGCGTGCGGCAAGTTCGCGGTTGCGCGCGCGATCGCCGCCGGCGCCCAACCACAGGACGCACAGATCCTGCGCTTGGAGCCGCGTCGCGAGTTCACCGAAGCCCGGCCAGCATTTGTCCTGTCGGGTCGGACTTGCGCCGGCATGTAGCAGCACGAACCGGCCCGGCGTCAGCGCGTGCTGCGCGAGAAAGGCGGCGACGTCGGCCGTGGCCGCTGGCGGGCACGGCAGCAGCGGTCGCGGTTCGGCCGGCGCCACGCCGGCCGCCGCCAGCAGGTCGTTCATGCGCTCGAAAATATGACACTGGCCACGCCAGCGCTCGCGCGGATGATGGGTGTAGGGATAGCGCGTGCGATTGCCGACCCGCTCGCGGATGCCGGACAGCGCGCACAGCAGACCCGTGCGGTCGTTGCCCTGCAGGTCATAGACGCGATCGAAACGTGTGCGCCGCATCCAGCGCAGCATCGCCGCCATCGCAAGCCAGCCGCGCCGCGGAAAAGCCTGCACGTCGAGCGTCGGCCAGCTGTCGAACAGTGGCGCGAAGGCGGGTGTCGTCAGCAGGCTGAAAGTGGCGCCGGCATGCGCGCGCTGAATCGCGGCGATCAGTGTGGTGGCCATGATCACATCGCCCAAGGCCCCCTGTTTGATGATCAGGATCCGCACGGCGGGAGGCTCTGCTTCGTGCTAGCCTTGCGCTCCCGCGAGCCCGATCCCCCATGAGCGCCAGCTATCATTTTCATCGACTGCGTCGTGCCCTCGGCAATTTCTCGTTGCTGCAGCATCGGCGCTGCGCCGGCCATCTCGCGAGCATGCATCAGTCCGGGACGCACTGGCTGAAGTTCATGCTCGGCAGCGCACTTGCGCGCCATTATGGCGTGCCGGGACCCAAGTACAACCACGCCAACGATCTGATCGGCGGGCCGCACGACTGTCCCGAATATCCGCAATTGCCGCGGCTGTTGGCGGCGCATTCGATCCCGCATCCGCTGCTTTATCTGGGCGCTACTCACGCAGCCTGGCAGTTGCCACCGTACTGCGTGCTGGTGCGCGACATCCGCGCGTCGCTGGTTTCGAACTACGAAAAATGGCGTGCGCGTTACGACTGTCCGTTCAGTGAATTCCTGCGCGGCGACCCCACTGGACGCCGCTACAACTCGGACATCTGGTGGTGCTTTCGTTTCTTGAACGCCTGGGAAGCGGTGCGCCGCGCGGTGCCGGATCGCGTGTTCGTGCTGCGCTATGAAGATCTGCAGCAGGACCCCCGGGGGGGGTTGGCGCGCGTCGCCGCGCATGTCGGGCTCGCATTGACTGCCCAGGATCTTGCCGCTGGCCTCGCGGCCGGCACCAAGGATCAGATGGCGGCGAAGGAGGACCCGGCGCGGCCGCAGGGGGCGGTGAACGCGGCTGCCCGTGCGATGGCGGATTACTTCGACGCCGAGGATCGACGCTGGTTCACCGCGCAGTGCGCGCGCTATCTGGTCAGTGACTACGGCTATGACTATGCGCGCTGGAGCAACGACGCCCGCGGCGCGGCGGCAAGCTCCCTATAGACCGCGAGCGTCGCGTTCTGCAGCCGCGCCACCGTGTAGGGATGGATGACGGGCAGCAGCGGCCGCTGCTGCAGGAAAGCCGCCAAGCGGTCGGCGGCCGCCTCGATGTCGCCGACCGGCACCACGCCGGCCGGGAAAATGCTGCGGAGTATCTCGCCGGTGCCGCCGTGGTCGTAGCCAATGACGGGCACGCCGAGGCTCAGCGCCTCGATGGTCGTGCGACCAAAGGCTTCCGGCTCGCCGGTCAGCGAGAATGCACAGGCCGAGGTTGCCAGAATCTCGCGCAAATCACTGCGGCTGCCGAGAAAGCTCACCGCCGGCTCGAGTTCGAGTTTGATCACGAGCCGCTGCAACTCGCGTTCGAACTTGCGTTTGCGCGGATGCGCACCGCCGGCAATCAGGCCATGCACCGGCAGACCCCGGGCGACCAGCCGGCCGATCAGCCGGATGAAATCCTCCTGCCCTTTCCAGCGTGTCAGCCGCCCGGGCAGCACCAGCGCATGGCGTCGCGCGAGTTCGGGATGCGCTTGTCGCCATTGTTCGAGCCACGCGGCTGGCGGCGCGTAATCGCGCGGATACTGCGCGCGATCGACGCCGCGTGGGATCACCGTGATCCGGCCGGGGTCGAGGTCCGGATAGCCGTGACGAATGTAGTGCCGGATGAATTCAGAAATCGCAATCACGCGCTCGCCGCTGACCATGATCCGGCTGTAACGGTTCACCGTGTACGGACCGTGGACGGTGGTTATCCAGCGCGGCCGGCGCGCGGCCGGGATCCCGCGCAGCGCCAGATGCCCAATCCACGCCGGCAGCCGCGAACGGGCGTGCACGATATCAACCTGCTCACGCTCGCAGATCTCGCGCAGCTGGTGCGTGAGCAGCAGCGTCGACAGCCGTTTGCGGCCAATCGGCAGCGCCACGTGCTGCGCGCCGGTTGCCTCGAGCGTCGGCACCATGCGCCCGCCGGCGGACACCACCAGCGCACGATGCCCGGCGCGCACCAGCGCGGCGGCGATTTCGATCGTGCCCTGCTCGACTCCGCCAACCTGCATCTCGGGCAATAACTGGAGCACGGTCAGCGGTGGCATCGGCGAGTGCCTCAAGGCGCAGCGGCGCGGAGCAGGCGCGCGTCGACGATCGCCGCGCAGCGGGCGGCTTCGGCCAATGGCTGCGCGGCACGCGGCAGACGGCTGCCGGCGAGCCACTGCCCGAGCGAGGCCACGACGCCATCGCGCACGAGCAGCGGCGCGATGCTGGTGATCCGATCTTCACGCAGCACCGGCACCTCCAGCACGCCGACCGCGCAGCCGGCCGTCAGCGCTTCGAACAGCATCGACACGCTGTCCGCTGTCACCCACGCATCCGCTGCGTGCCCGAGGGTGTCGCGCAGCCAGTCCGGGCCGACATCGCGATGACTGATCACGCTCACCCCGCGCTGCGCGAACGTCGCGAGCTGGGCGCTGGTCGCGGCCGGCGTGCGCCGCGAATCGCTGATCACAAAATGGCGTTCGCGACTGCCGAACACGAGCGACGCAATCTGGCGCAGCAGAGCGGCCTCGTCCCAGCCGTGATGCTTCGACGGGCCGCCAACGAGAATCGGGACCGGCCCGTCGCGAGGGCCGGTGCCGGGCACCAGATCGTTCAGCACGCCCTGCGTCAGTTCGACCGCAGGCCCTGCGGCCACGTCGTCGTGGCGCGGCACCAGGCACAGATCGAAGCAGGCCAATGGCAGGCCCGGTTTCATCAGATAGACACTGGGGGCATTGCACGCGCGCCTCGCTGCCAGAAGCGTGCGCTCACATCCGTGGCCCGCGCCAAC
>Ga0163144_10002827_pt1 | contig 39733 bp, 31 predicted proteins | sample OliLak19BULKMAT1_FD_123175 | JGI IMG/M metagenome (GOLD analysis project Ga0163144, IMG submission 123175) | Freshwater microbial mat bacterial communities from Lake Vanda, McMurdo Dry Valleys, Antarctica - Oligotrophic Lake LV.19.BULKMAT1 | ecosystem: Environmental > Aquatic > Freshwater >...
CGGGCTGCCGGTCTGCCGGGCTGCCGGGTGGTCTGCGCGCGTGTCAGCGCAGTACGATCACCAATTCGAAACGCGCGTCCACGAGTTCGGCCGGGACGTACACCGCGAGGTTGCGGGCGCGCACGACCTGCTGCCACGCCTCGCCCACCTGTCGAATGGCGAAGTACTGAAAGTCGAGTTTCACCGGCACGGCGCCCGGTGGCGAGGACATGTGCGCCAGTTCGAGTCCCTGCAGCGCTTGCCGGATGAGTGTGTCCACGGCGTCCGCCGAGCCGACCTTGCAGCCGGACAGGACCTTGGTGATGAGCTCCTGCTGTCTGACCGGAGCGCTGACCGCGAGAAACCACTGTGGGGCGTCGAGCCACTTGGCTTGGTCGATCGCGACCGCGTGCAAGGTGGAGCGCACGGGTTTGAGTGGCAGCGATACGGCCGCATCCACGACGGCGCCTTCGAGTAGCTCGTAAAGCCGCCGTTCGAGTTCGGCGAACCCTTCGCCCAGGCGCAGATGATCGTAAGCCGGCAACGTGCGTGCGTCGGCCGTCGTGGCGAAGGTGGACAGTGCGCCCACGAGCGAGAGCATGGCCTCCCAGAGCTGTTCGGGGTGCCCGTGGCGCACTTCATACAAATGGCGCACTGCCGGAAAGTGCGTGTTGAGCGTGTAGAGCAGCCAGAAGGCGCTGACGTCGGCCACGGAGAAATCGGCCAGCCCTTGATTGCGTTGCCGCCGACTGCCGGCGAGCGAGGCACTCTTGGCCGCGAGTCGTTCGGTGAGTCGTCGCGCGAGACTCATCAGGGTGTCGCTGGCCGCCAGGTCGAGCAGCGGCGGAATGAACGTGTGGTCGAAGGAAATCGCACCCGACGCGGCACGCTGCAGTCGCGCGACGGGGAGCGTGGTGTAGCCTTCGATCGCCTCGCCCTCGAGCAGGAGGCGGAGGCCCGGCGGCGCCACTTGAATCGGTCGTTCGCTCAGCCCGGTGGTTTCGTCGCGTACCAACTGCTCATCGGCCAGCCAGCGTGCGGCAGTGCGATCGCTGGTGCGCGCGATGTTGCGGGCGCCCGGGCGATACTCGGGGACGGCGAGATACGCGAGCAACGTGCGCTGATCGGGGCCGAACGCCTCGGCGAGCGGTTTCGGCGCTGGCGTCGTACCACCTTGCGGCGCGTCGAAGAGGAGGCCATCGGGAAAGCGCCCCGCCACGGCCGTGAGCACGAGTGTGCCGCCGGCCAGCGCCTCGTGGTCGAAGGCAAGCCGGACGAATCCCCACGGACAGAAGCTGAGCGCGCCGACCTGAAACGCGAGGGTCTCTTCATGATGACGGTCCTGTGCCTGCAGATGCTGCGGCGAGAGCAGGACGCCTTTGGTCCACAGGACCGGCTGCAAGTGACGCATGGCCCAAACGTAGTGCGACGTGTCCGTCATCGTCAGATCTCACGACCGCGGCCGCTGTGTGGTGAACGACGTGTGCCGCGGCGCCGATCTGCGCGTGTGCTGGTGACGCGGTGCGCCGCTAAAGCGCGAACTGGTGCCGCCGATGTGACGCGAATACGCTGTCATATGCTTGACAACGACGTTTCGCGGGAGAACACTTGGCAGCCTTCCCCACCTTGCCACACTCCATTCCCAGGCGCATGCGCGCCGGAGCATTCGCATGGCCGACAATACTCAGAAGAAATTGGAGCGCGTGCGCCCACCCCGTATTCAGATCTCATACGAGGTCGAAACCGGTGGCGCCATCGAGATGAAGGAACTGCCATTTCTCATGGGTGTGCTGGGCGACTTCAGTGGCAATCCCAGCGAGCCGCTGCCGCGCCTGAAGGATCGCAAGTTCGTCGAGATCACGCCCGACAACTTCGACGACACGATCGCGAGCATGAAGCCGCGTCTGCAGTTCTCCGTGGAGAACAAGCTCAGCGAAGATGCCGATGCGCCGAAGCTGGGCATCGAGCTGAATTTCCGCAGCATGGATGACTTCTCGCCCGAAGCGGTGGCCAAGCAGGTCAAGCCGCTGCGCGAACTGCTCGAGCTGCGCACGGAGTTGGCCAACCTGCGCGCCAATCTGCAGACCAACGAAAAGCTCGACGAAGTGCTGCAGGAGACGCTCGGCGACAAGGACAAGATGGCCAGGTTGAAGGCCGAACTCGGTCTGGAGAGCTGATCATGGCCGAAGCACAGAAGGCAGCGGCGCAAGCCGTCACGACGGACGCCGAGCTTTCCTTGCTCGATCAGATCGTCGAGCAGGGGAAGTTGGGCAAGGACGCGGAATCGAAGGGAAGAGGCAAGGATCTGGTGAAGCGCTTCGTGTCCGAGGTGCTGGAGGGGTCGATCACGATCAATCGCGACACGGAAACGATGATCAATGCGCGCATTGCGCAGATCGATCATCTGCTGTCGCTGCAGTTGAACGAGATTCTGCACCACCCGGACTTCCAGAAGCTCGAAGGCTCGTGGCGCGGCCTGCAGTATCTGCTCAAGCAGAGCGAGACGAGCAGCATGCTCAAGATCAAGGTGCTCAACGTCTCCAAGAAGGATCTGCTGCGCGACCTGCAACGCGCGCCGGAGTTCGACCAGAGCGCGCTCTTCAAGAAGGTGTACGAAGAGGAGTACGGGGTCTTCGGTGGCACGCCGTTCGGGGCGATGGTGGGAGACTACTACTTCGAGAAGAGCGGTCAGGACATCGAGCTGCTGGAGAAGATTTCCAACGTGGCCGCGGCGGCGCATGCACCGTTCATGACGGCCGCGTCGCACGATATGCTCAACCTCGAGAGCTGGGCCGATCTCGATACGCCGCGTGACTTGGCGAAGATCTTCGACAGCACCGAGTACGCGAAGTGGAAGGCGTTCCGCGGCACCGACGATTCGCGCTACGTCGCGCTGACGGCGCCGCGCGTGCTGATGCGCGAGCCGTACGGCTCGGCCACGGTGCCCGTCGAAGCGTTCAATTACGAAGAGCGCGTGGACGGCACCAACCACGATGATTACTGCTGGGGGAACGCGGCGTACGCGCTGGCGGCGAACGTGAACAAGGCGTTCGCGTTCTACGGCTGGACGGCGGCCATTCGCGGTGTCGAGAGCGGCGGACTGGTGGAAGGGCTGCCGGTGCACAACTTCCGCACCGAGTCGGGCGAGATCGCGATGAAGTGCCCGACGGAAGTCCAGATCACCGATCGTCGAGAGAAGGAGCTCGCCGACCTCGGGTTCGCACCGCTCGTGCACCAGAAGGGGACGCCGAACGCCGCGTTCTTCTCGATCCAGTCGGCGCAGAAGCCCAAGGTGTATGACGATCCGAAGGCGTCGTCGAGCGCGCGTTTGTCGGCTCAGCTGCCGTACATCTTCTCGACGTCACGGTTCGCGCACTATCTCAAGGTGATGATGCGCGACAAGATCGGTGGCTACACGTCACGCGCCGAAATCGATTCGTTCCTCAATCGATGGATCCAGAACTACGTCGCGCTCGATGACGCGCCGGCGATGATCAAGGCGAGCAAGCCGCTGTCCGAAGCGCGCATCGATGTGGTGGAAGTGCCGGGGAAGCCCGGTGTGTATCGCGCCGTGGCGTACATGCGCCCGCACTACCAGCTCGACGAACTCGGCGTAGCCATGCGTCTCGTCGCCGAACTGCCCGAAGCCGCGAAGTAAGCACGAATCGCATTGCAGGATGTGGCTCCCGACCGTCCGGTCCGGGAGCCGGGAGACCACTCTCAAGTGTGAGGAATTCAGCGATGGCGTTTGATACGTTTCTCGAGCTGGCCGGCATCGAAGGCGAGTCCACCGCGAAGGGATTCGAGAAGAAGATCGAGATCTATTCCTTCAGCTGGGGTGCGAGCAACCCGAGCTCGATCGGTTCCGGATCGTCGGGGCTGTCTGCGGGCAAGGTGTCGATCTCGTCGTTCAACATCATGAAGAAGTCCGATATGGCGTCGGCGAAGCTCTTCCAACGCTGCTGCGAAGGGCAGCACATCGCGACGGCCAAGGTCACGATGCGCAAAGCTGGCGGAGAGGCGGGTCAACAGATCTTCCTCACGTACGAGTTCACCAGCTGCATGGTCGACTCGATCCAGTGGAGCGGTTCGAGCGGCGGAGACGACACCCCGACCGAGTCGCTTTCGCTCGCCTTCGGAGCCGTGAAGGTCACGTACTTCAAGCAGGACGCGAAGGGCAAGATGTCCAAGGCCGGCGAAGGCGCCTGGGATCTGACCAAGGTCAGCAGCAAGTAACGAGCGATCGCATCCATGCCAACCGCGCAGCAGCTGTTCGCCGACGGTCGGCTGGATGCGGCCATCGAAACGCTGGGTGTCGAACTGCGGAGCAATCCGACCGACGCCCAGCGCCGCTCGTTTCTCTTTGAACTGCTGGCGTTCGCCGGTCAGTATGATCGCGCGGAGCGGCAGCTCGACGTGCTTGCCGGTGCAGGCGCGATGGCCGAAGCGGGGGCTTCGGTCTATAAAGCGGCGATGCAGGCTGAACGCGTCCGTGAGCACATGTTCGCCACCGGAGACTATCCCACCGGTGCGACACCGCCGTCACCGCGCGGTAGCTGCAATGGCGTGCCGTTCACGACAATCGAAGACGCCGATCCGCGCATCGGTGCGCGGCTCGAGCTGAGTGCCGGCGGACGGTATCTGTGGATTCCGTTTGCGCATCTCGCGTCGGTCAGCATCGAAGCGCCGCAGCGACTGCGCGATCTGCATTGGATTCCGGCGCGCGTCGAAACGAACGCTGAGATCCGCCATATGGACCTCGGTGAAGTGCTGTTGCCCGCGCTCTCACCTGCAGCGTGGCGCAACAGCGACGCCGAGCTGCGACTCGGGCGCGCGACCGACTGGGAGGAGCTTCCCGACGGCGAGTTCGCGCCGGTAGGCCAGAAAGTGTGGCGCATCGATGGACGCGATGTGCCGCTGCTGGAAGTCCGTCAGCTCATTCTGACAGCCGACTGATTCATCGGTTGGCGGCATCGTGCCGTTGCCCGACGCGCCGGTCCGCGCCGACTGATCGCGGTGGCTGATTCATTCATCGTCTCGTTCATCGTCTCGACAGTGGATCGATAAGAAAAGATGCCCGTCAACACCGAACTCGTCGCCCGATTGCTGCAGCCGATTCCAGGCGCCGATCTGTCCGGTCGAGACCTGCGCTACGATCCTCGTCTCGACGCAATCAAGGAAGCGCGTCGCGAAGAGCTGGACCTGCCGGGTGTCGTCAATCGCAAAGTGGCGGATTGGCCGACCGTTGTTTCCTCCGTGACGGTGCTGTTGGAGACGGAGACGAAGGATCTGCAGCTCGCGGCGTGGCTCACCGAAGCGCTGCTGCAGAAGCAGGGCGTTGCCGGCCTCGCGACGGGGCTCGACGTGCTGCGCGGTCTGACCGATCAGTTCTGGGAGACGGTGCATCCGCTGCCGGAAGACGGTGATCTCGAACTGCGCCTCGGTCCGCTCGAGTGGGTGGGTTCGCGCCTCGTGATTGCCGTGCGCATGGCACCGTGGGCCACCAGTGGCGTGAGCTATCTGCAGTGTCTCGCGGCGCGCGAGATCCCCAGTGAGTCGGACGCTGAGCACGACGCCGACAAGAAGACGTTGCGCGAGGAAGCGATCGAGCAGGGGAAGCGTCCTCCGGAGGAGGTGGATGCGGCGATCGAGGCGATGAACAAGGCTGCCGTGCGCGCCGTGATGGCCGATATCGATCTGGCCGTGGCCAGCGTGTCTGCGCTCGAGAAGACGACCGACGACCGTTTCGGACGAGATGCACCGGCCTTCAATCCGATGCGCAGTGCGCTCGACGAGATCAGGCGTTTTCTCGGCACGCAGCTCGCGCGCAAACTCGAAACCGATCCTGATCCTGTCGCACTGGAGATTGAGTCGGGGAGCGCCGAGTCGGTGGCTGAGGATGCATCTGGCACGCTCACCGTCGAACCGTCCAATCGCAACGATGCGGCACGCCGGCTCGGGGTGATTGCGCGATGGTTTCGGCAGCAGGAGCCAACGAGCCCGGCGCCGTACCTGCTGCTGCGCGGCTTTCGCTGGGGCGAGTTGCGTGCTGGCGCGCCTGACGTCGATCCAAAGCTGCTGGAAGCGCCGCCGACCGCCACCCGTGCTCGGCTCAAGACGCTGCTGCTCGACGGCAAGTGGAACGAGTTGCTGGAGCAGTCGGAAGTGTTGATGGCGACGCCCTCGGGGCGTGGCTGGCTCGACCTGCAACGATACGTGCTCACCGCGTGCGGCAATCTCGGCGGCAGTCATGATGCAGTTGCCGCGGCGATTCGCAGCGAACTGCACGCGCTGCTGCGCGCGTTGCCGCAGCTTTCCAGGATGACGCTCATGGATGACACGCCGACGGCGAACGAAGAGACGCGCGCGTGGCTGGCCAGCGACGAGCAGGGTGACGACGCGTCGAGTGGTGATGCGGATGGTGAGGGGTCGGCGCAGTCCGGTGACGTCGAGATCGACGACGGTACGACGGTGCTGGCCGATGCACTCGACGATGATGCCTCGGCCGCGTATCAGGGCGGTTTTTCGCGCACGCGTCCCGCACGCCGGGTCAGTGTGCGCGGACCGGACGCGTTCGATGTGGCGCGCAACGAACTCGCGCAGAATCGCCCCAACCGGGCGATCGAAGTGCTGATGTTGGAGTTGTCGCGCGATCAGTCGCCGCGCGGACGGTTCGTGCGACAGACGCAGATTGCCTATGTGATGGTGGAGTCGGGGCTGGATGCGGTGGCGCAGCCGATCCTGCAATCGCTCATCGAAACGATCGATGCCAAGGGGCTCGAGCAATGGGAGTCGGGACCGCTGGTCGCGCAGCCGATGGCGTTGATGTGCCGCGTGCTCGATCGCACCGGCGACGAGTCCAGCGCGCGCACGGGCCTGTACCTGCGCGTCTGTCGACTGGATCCGCTGCAGGCGCTCGCGCTGCAGTCGCGCTGACGCGCGCATAACGGAACGCGAACGTTATGGCCCGCACAGAACTGGATCGCGCGGTTCGCCCGTCGCTGCTCGATCGGCTGACGGATGAGGAGCCGCGTGTTTCCGCCGATCGGTCGACGACGCGGGAGGAATCGGCACGTGCCTACCGGATGGCGGTGCAACGAGATGTGGAGTGGTTGCTGAACACGCGCCGGGGTATCGTGCCGGTACTGGCGTCGCAGACGCAGGTGCGCAATTCAGTGCATGAGTATGGCGTCCCCGACACCACCGGCGTAGCCATCGGCACCGCCGCGGGTCAGCGCCGGTTGAGCGAGGACATTCGCGATGCGATCGAGCGCTTCGAACCGCGACTGACGAATGTGCGTATCGTGCTGGTCGCCAGCAGCCAGGTGCAGGCGCCGCAGGTGCGCTTCTCCATCGAGGCGACGTTGCGCATGGATCCGAATCCCGAGCAGGTGGTGTTCGACACCGTACTCGAGATCTCGAGCGGCACGTACGACGTCGTCGACCGCGTCTGATGCAGGACGATCTGCTGCTCTACTACGAGCGCGAACTCACCTATCTGCGCCAGCTCGGCGCCGAGTTCGCGCAGCGCTACCCGAAGGTCGCGTCGCGGTTGCAGCTCGAAGCCAGCAAGGCGGAAGACCCGCACGTCGAGCGCCTGCTGGAAGGGTTCGCGTTTCTTACCGCGCGCGTGCATCGCCGACTTGACGATGACTTCCCGGAAATCTCGGAAGCACTGCTCGAGATGCTGCACCCGCAGCTGCTGCGTCCATTGCCGGCGATGTGCATCGTGGACATGCCGCTCGATCCGGCGCAGGGACGTCTGCCGGAGGGCTATCGCGTGCCGCGCGGCAGCACGCTGCAATCGCGACCAGTGCAGGGCGTGCCGTGCAGCTTTCGCACCGTGTACGACACGACGCTCTGGCCACTGACCATCAGCGCGACGGAGTGGACCACACCTGATCGTGTGGGCGCGGGCGCGAGCGGTCGCGACGCGGTCGGAGCCGTGCGCATGGAGATTCGCGCGTTCGACGGAGTGAAGCTGCAGGATCTCAGCATGTCGTCGCTGCGGTTGCACGTTGCGGGCGATACCAGTGTCGCCGATACGTTGTACGAGTTGCTGGTGAACAACGTGGCGCAGGTGGTGGTGCGCAACCCCGATCAGCCCACGCGCGCACCGGTGCTGCTTGGTCGCAGCAGCATCGTGCCCGTGGGCTTTGGCATCGACGAGCATATGCTGCCGTACCCGGTGCGCAACTTCACCGGCTACAGCCTGCTCACGGAGCTGTTTGCGTTTCCCGAGAAGTTTCACTTTCTCGACGTGACCGGTTTTGGCGATGCGCTTCGCACGCTCGGCGCGACCGATCGCGTTGACGTGGGCTTCCTCATCACACCGTTCGAGCGCGCGGAACGCCGGCAGGCACTCGAGCTCGGGCTTTCTCCGCGCACGTTTCGCACCAATGCCACGCCCGCAGTGAATCTGTTCGAGCAGGTCGCCGAGCCGATCCTGCTGACCGAGCGTACCTACGAGCATCAGATCATCGCGGATGCGCGCCGTCGGCTCGAGGTCGAGGTGTGGTCGGTGGATCGCGTGACGCTCGTGGAGCATGAGTCGCGCGCGAGTCGTGTGATCGAGCCACTGTACTCGCATCGTCATGGCGTGCGCGGCACCGATCCCGACATCTTCTGGAGTGTGGCACGTCGCGATTCGACGTGGCGCACCGATCGTGGCACCGATGTCTTCCTGTCGTTCAGCGACCTGAGTGGCGAGATGCGTGCGCCTGATGTCGATGTCGCGTCGATCGGGGTGACGTGCTTCAACGGCGACCTGCCGAGTCGATTGCCATTCGGTGTGGACGAACGCGGCGATTTCGACCTGCTGAGCGGCGGTCCGATTCAGCGTATCACCTGCGTCGTGAATCCCACGAAGTCGGTGCAACCATCGCTTGGCAAGCCGCTGCTCTGGCGCATGATCTCCTCGCTGTCGCTCAATCATCTGTCGCTGAGTGACGGTACCGCCGACGCGCTGCAGGAGCTGTTGCGACTGCACAATGTCAGCAACGCCCTGAGTGCAGAGCGGCAGATCGATGGGTTGGTGAGCGTGCGCAGCGAGCCGGCGTTTGCCCGTGTGGCGGCCGAGCACGGCATCGCGTTCGCACGCGGTCGGAAGGTCGCACTCGAGTTCGACGAGGAGCAGTTTCCGGGCGGTGGCATGTTTCTCGTGGCGAGCGTGCTGGAGCGGTTCCTCGCGTTGTACGCATCGATGAACAGCTTCACGCAGCTGTCGGTGCGTTCGCGCCAGCGTCGTCGTGTGGTGGCGGAGTGGCCGGCACGCGCCGGATGGCGATCGTTGCTGTGAATCCGCCATGCATGACACCGTGAACGCGCCCGTAACGTCGACGGAACGGCAGCGCCTGGAGCGCGCGCTCGAGACCGAAGGAACGAGCTTCGAGTTCGTGCAGGTGATGCGTCTGCTGATGCGTTTGTATCCCGATCGCGAAGCAGTGGGCGGATGGGGTGTGCCGTCGCGCGAAGTGGTGCGGTTGTCGGTGCCGCCGACGCTGGCCTTTCCGCCGTCGGAGATCGCGAAGCTCGACCTGCCGTCTGCGGATGAAGCCGACGCGTCGCACTCCGACCAGCCGCGGATGTCCGTGCGCTTTCTCGGCCTCACGGGCCCGCAGGGCGTATTGCCGCACGTGTACACGGAGCATGCGGCGGCGCGTGCGCGTGTACGCGATACGGCGTTCCGCGATTTCCTCGACCTGTTTCATCATCGTGCGCTGTCGCTGTTCTATCGCGCATGGGAACGACACCGCACAACAGTGGCGGCGGAGCGCGGCGACGAAGATCGTCTGCGTTCGCACCTGCTGGATCTGGCAGGCGCGGGCACGCCCGGTGTGCTGCGACAAAGTGGTGTGCCGGCCGACACGATTGCCTACTACGCCGGACTCCTCGCCTTGCGCACGCGACCGGCGGCCGGATTGGCGCAGCTGGTGTCGGACTTCTTCGAGGTGGCGGCGACCATCGAGCAGTTCGTGGGCGAGTGGCAGCCACTGCGCGCCGCTGGCCAGCTCTGCCTCGGCGCCGACGACGAAGACGGACGACTCGGTTCAGCGGTGGTTGGTGATGCCATTTTCGATCCATTGGCACGCGTGCGATTGCGTCTCGGCCCGCTTACGCGATCGCAGTTCAACAGCTTCCTGCCCGGTGGACGCGACCACGAGCCGCTGCGGCAGTTGGCACGCCTGTACGCCGACGATCAGGTTGGCGTGGAGGCGCAGTTGGTGCTTGCGCGCGACGAGATTCCGGCGGTTGCGCTCGGGGTTGCTGGCGCCGCTACGCTCGGTTTTGGTACCTGGTTGCGATCGCGCCCGCCGTCGCGCGATGCGGATGATGTACGTCTCACCTTGTGTTAGTGGCGTTGTTCGATGCGAGCATTGTCCGTGTGCGAGTTTGCGTTCCCTTCCTGACGTCCTGACGACGGAATCGACATGGCTGTGAACCTGCGTGGTCTCATCGCGAAGCTGAACGCTCCCACCCGCAGCGCGGTGGAAGCGGCGGCGGGCTTGTGTCTGTCTCGCACCAACTACGACGTCGAGATCGAGCACTTCCTCGTGAAGACCCTCGATGCGACCGACACCGATTGTGCCGCAATCATCAAGCACTTCGGCGTCAATCGCTCTCGACTGGCTGACGATCTGGCGCGCGCGCTCGACAAGCTCAAGACCGGCAACGCGCGCACGCCCAGTCTGAGCCCGACGTTGGTGAACATGCTGCGCGAAGGCTGGTTGCTTGGATCGGTGGAGTATGGTGCGCCGCGCGTGCGCAGCGGGCACTGCCTGCTGGCGCTGCTGTCCGTTGGAGAGCTGGCACGCATGGCGGTGGACATCAGCCACGAGTTCGAGAAGATCCCGCCCGATGTGCTGAAAAAGGATTTTGTCACCATCACCGCGCCATCGAGCGAAGCGGCGGCGGAGTTGGGCTCGATCGATTCGGCGGCGTCGTCGGCGAGCGCCGGCGCGGGTTCTGTTGCGGGCGGTGCGAAGGCTGGTGGACGCACGCCAAATCTCGATCAGTACACCGTCGATCTCACCGCCAACGCGAAGGCGGGCAAGATCGACCCCGTGCTCGGACGTGATGTTGAAGTGCGGCAGGTGGTGGACATTCTCACGCGGCGACGGCAGAACAACCCGATTCTCGTGGGCGAAGCGGGCGTAGGAAAGACGGCGGTGGTGGAAGGGTTCGCGCGTCGGATTGCCGAAGGTGACGTGCCGCCGCCGCTGCGCAACGTGTCACTGCGCTCGCTCGATCTGGCGATGCTGCAAGCCGGTGCCGGTGTGAAAGGTGAGTTTGAGAATCGTTTGAAGGGATTGATCGAAGAGGTGAAGAACTCCCCGACGCCGATCATTCTCTTCATCGACGAAGCGCACACGATGATTGGTGCGGGTGGCGCGGCAGGCCAGAACGACGCCGCCAACCTGCTCAAGCCGGCGCTCGCACGCGGAGAGTTGCGCACGATCGCGGCGACAACGTGGAGCGAGTACAAGAAGTTCTTCGAGAAGGATCCGGCGTTGTCGCGCCGCTTTCAGCTGGTGAAAGTGGAAGAGCCCACCGAAGATCTGTGTCTGCTCATGATGCGCGCCGTCGTGCCTGCGCTCGAAAAGCACCATAGTGTGCGCATTCTCGACAGCGGCACCGATGCGGCGGTGCGCCTGTCGCATCGCTATCTCGCCGACCGGCAGTTGCCCGACAAGGCGGTCAGTGTGCTCGATACGGCGTGCGCGCGCCTGGCACTCGGCCAGAGCAGCACGCCGGCGCCCATTGAAGATGCGCGTCGCACGCTTGACGACCTGGCGTTGCAGGACCGCGTGCTGACGCGCGAGCAGGCGGCGGGTGCGAATCATCTTGAACGACTCGCATCGATCGCAGCGACGCGTGAACAGGTGCAGGCGACGCTCGCGACGCTCGAGGCGAGATGGACGACGGAGCGCGACCTGGTGGAGCGCATTCGCGCGCATCGCCAGCAACTCGAGGCGGAGGCCGGCGGCGAGGACGTGGCCAAGTCGGATACGTTGCGCGCCGAGCTGAACGCGCTCAACAGCGAACTCGAGGCAATGCAGGGAGACACGCCGCTGGTTCGTGTGTTCGTCGACGCGTCGATTGTGGGCGAAGTGATTTCAGGATGGACCGGCATTCCGGTCGGCAAAATGATGAGCGACGAGTTGGGCACGATGCTCGCCCTTGAATCGCATCTTGGTGCCCGCGTGATCGGTCAGGCGCACGCGCTCGAAGGAATTTCGCGTCGTGTTCGCACCTCCAAGGCCGGCATCGAAGATCCGAACAAGCCCAAGGGCGTGTTCATGCTCGTCGGGCCGAGTGGGGTGGGCAAGACGGAGACTGCGCTTGCGCTGTCGGATCTGCTGTATGGTGGTGAGCGCAATATCATCACCATCAACATGTCGGAGTTTCAGGAAGCGCACACGGTCTCCACGCTCAAGGGATCGCCGCCGGGATACGTTGGTTATGGCGAAGGCGGTGTGCTCACGGAGGCCGTGCGTCGCCGTCCCTACAGCGTTGTGCTGCTGGACGAAGTGGAGAAGGCCCACCCGGACGTGCTGGAGCTGTTCTTCCAGGTGTTCGACAAGGGTGTGATGGACGATGGCGAAGGACGACAGATCGACTTCAAGAATACGATCATCATTCTCACCACGAACGCCGGCACGGAAACGATCATGAAGCTCACCGCCGACCCGGACACGATGCCCTTTGCCGATGCGATGGCGAAGGCGCTCAAGCCGGAGCTCGATGCGGTGTTCAAACCCGCGTTCCTTGGTCGCATGGTGATCATTCCGTACTATCCGGTGCGCGACGAGAATCTCAAGCAGATCGTACGACTCAAGATCGGCAAGATTGCGCGTCGGTTGCGCGACACGCATCGGTTGGTGTTGCAGCACGACGAGACGCTGATTGTGCAGGTGGCGGCGCGATGCACGGAAGTGGAGAGCGGCGCGCGCAACGTGGACAACATTCTCAGCAACACGCTGCTGCCCGAGATCTCGCGCCTCTTGCTGGTGGCGATGGCCGAAGGACAACGGCCGTCGGCGCTGCATGTCGCTGTGGGTGACGACGGTGACTTCACGTACACGCCGGTGATGGAACCCGCCGCGGTTTGATGCGACGGATACCCGCGCACTGCCGACGCGCATTTCCGAGGAGAGCAGGATGACGTGGTCTCAGACGAAACGCCCGTACCGACTGACGACGCCGCTGGGCGAAGACGCGCTGCTGCTCGTGCGCTTCGAGGGCGAGGAGCGTGTGTCGTCGCTGTTCCGCTTTCGCGTAACGGCGTTGAGCACGCGTGACGACATCGCGGCAAAGGAGTTGTTGCTCAAGCCGGTCACGCTGCTCCTGCGTCTCCCCGACTTCACGGATCGCGCGATTCACGGCATCGTGAGCCGGCTGGGGCGAGGCGGTTCCGCGCCCGATGGGCTGCATGCGTACGAGATCGAGATCGTGCCGCCGCATTGGGTGCTCTCGCGTGACGAAGGGTTCGACATCTTCCAGGCCAGAACGTCCCGCGAGGTGTGTGAAACGCTGCTCCAGGGAACGTCGCACGACTGGAAGTTGTCGAGCACGCCAACGGCGCGCCCCTATTGTTTCCGTTATCGCGAAAGTCGGTGGCAGTGCATCTCGCGGCTGCTCGAGCAGGAGGGGATCTGGTATCGCTTCGAGCACCGGCCGGGAGATACGAAGATGGTGCTGAGCGAGGCGGTGGCATCGGCGAAAGCGGCATGGGGTCTATCGACGCTGCAGTGGGCCCACACCGATCTCAACGCGCCGCGATTGCTCGACCTGCGCATGGAGATGGAGCCATACGTAGCCGAAACGCACCTGCGTTCGGCGACGGAGTTCCTGCCGAACCAGAACCTCGAAGCGACGACTCCTTCATCGGGTGCGTTCAAGCCGCCGCCGGAGCTTTCGTCGTATCTGTTCGAGCAGCAGCTGGGCTCGCAGCACTCGCGCTATTCACACTCGGGGAGCGAGACGTCTGGCGATGTCGCGAAATTCGCCGTCGAGATGAAGGCGTACGCGCGCCGTCGGCAGGAACTGGCGGAGTCGCAGTCGGTGCGCTACTCCGGCGAGACGCGATGCGTCGGACTCGAGACCGGCGCGAAGGTGCAGGTGGCCGATCATCCGAACAAGAGCATGAACGTGTCGCTGTTCCTCACGGCGGTGCGGCATGACGGCAGCAACGGATCGTACGACGCGGGTGACGACTTCGAGGCTTCGTATCGCAACACCTTCGAGGCGATTCCATCGACGGCGATCTTCCGGCCGGCGCGCCTGACGCCGTGGCCGCGTGTCGGTGGTTCACACGTTGGCGTGGTGGTCGGCCCCGATGGCGAGGAGATCTACACCGACGGCCATGGTCGCGTGCAGGTGGTGATGCATTGGAACACCGACCACAAGATGACACTGGCGCAGTCGTGCTGGATTCGTGTGGCGCAATCGTTCGCGGGGCAGCAGTTCGGCAGCGTGTTTCTGCCGCGCATCGGCCACGAAGTGCTGGTCGAGTTTCTCGATGGCAATCCGGACAATCCGGTCATCGTGGGCAGCCTGTACAACGCCGCCAACATGCCACCGTGGAAGCTGCCGGAGAACAAGACGCAGAGCGGAATCCGCACGAAGTCGACACTCAAGGGCGGCGCGGACAACCACAACGAACTGCGTTTCGAGGACAAGAAGGACCAGGAACAGATCTTCGTGCAAGCCGAGAAGGATCTCGATGTCGTCGTGAAGCACAACGAGACACGCAAGGTCGGGCACGATCGTACGACAACCATCAAGCACGACGAGACGAAGACCGTCGAGGAAGGGAACGAGACGACGACGATCGCGAAAGGCACGCAAGTCATCAAAGTCGCAGACAACAATCGTTCACTGCACGTGGAGAAGGATCACTCTGTCAAGGTGAACGGGGCAGAGACGATTACGGTCGCCAAGGATCGCACGGTGACAGTTGCGCAGACGCAGACCTACGCCATCACGAAAGACAACGTGCTGACGGTGAAGGGCAAGCAGGCGCGTACGATCACCGGCGATGACACCACCGAGATCAAGGAAGGCGATTCTTCGCTGCGCGCCAAACTCGGCAAGATTGCCGTCGAGGCGAAGGTCGGTAACATCACGGTGAAGACCGGCGCCGGCAGCATCACGATGGAAGCCATGCAAGCCATTGAGCTCAAGGTGGGCGCAAACTCCATCAAGATCGATCAGACCGGCATCACCATGAAGGGCATCATGGTCAAGATCGAAGGACAGGCGATGGCCGACGTCAAGGCGCCGATGGTGCAGATCAACGGCGATGCCGTCGTGAAGATTCAGGGTGCAATCACCATGATCAACTGACGGTGCGCGCATGACGACTCCACTGGCTATCGCCGCCGATCCGCTCGCGTCACTGTCGCCGCCGCTGCGCTGGTTGATGGCGCGCGCGACACCGGACGACGAAGCACTCGCGCTTGTGCAGACGTCGAGCACGCTCGATGCACTGTTCACCGCGTGCATCGACGCGAAGTTGTTTCCGTCGGCGATCCGCCTGATCTCGGCCGTCCTGCCACCGCGCGAGAGCGTGTGGTGGGCGTGGGTCTCCGCGCGACACGCCACGCAGATGCCTGGCGGCAAGGCACCGAACGCGGCCGTGCACGCGGCCATCGGTGCCGTCGAACGCTGGATCACCCGCCCCGACGATGCCGCGCGACGTGAGGCGTGGGATGCGGGAAACACGGCCGGGCTCGACACACCGATCGGCATGGTGTCGGCCGCCGTCTTTCTCAGTGGCACGACGGTCGCCCCGCCGCACGTCCCACCGGTGCCACCGCCGCCCGGCTCGGCCATGCCGCTCATTGCGGGCGCCATCACCATTGCCGGTGCGTCAACCACGAACGCCGATCAGATTCAACCAACACTCGGTGCGTTCGCCGCACAGGGGCTGGAGATCGTCAAGCGACTGGGTGGATGGGATGCAGCACTGGCCGCCGCACACAGCACGCATTTGCGGCAGTTGCAGGAATATGACAGTGCAACAGCCGCTCCGGCCGCGAGGTAAAGCACGATGACCATGCCTGCAGCGCGAATCAGTGACATGCATGTGTGCCCGATGGTGACACCAGCAGTGCCACCGATACCGCATGTCGGCGGTCCGATTCTTCCGCCCGGTGCGCCGACAGTGCTCATCGCGAAGTTGCCCGCGGCAACGGTCACCAGCATGTGCGTCTGCGTCGGTCCTCCGGACGTGATCGTGAAGGGATCCGTCACTGTGCTCGTGCAGAAACTTCCCGCTGCGCGATTGGGCGATTCGACCGCGCACGGTGGCACCATCATCCTCGGCGCACCTACTGTGCTCATTGGCGGTTGATCATGGCTGGCAATTGCAGGACCTGTCGCTGCGCCGCCTGGCTTTCCATCAGCGCAATTGGTGGGCTGATGGCCGCGTGCACACCGCCGTCGGCCATGTACGGCAAGCGTGCTGCGGACGCCGATTCGCTGATGCGCCGCGCCATCGCGCAGGAAGCATCGATCGATGCGGCGAGTCTGCCGTTCAACACAGTGAGCGTGGTGCCCATGCGCGTGATCACCACCGACACCGCGTATGCATCGCTGGGCTACGGCATGGCGGCGCTGCTGGCGAGCGATCTCGCACGCAGTGCGCGCGTGATCATCGTGGAACGACTGCGGGTGGACGCCGTGTTGCGCGAATTGCAGCTTGCAGGGAGCGGCCGCGTGGACACGACGACGGCACCCCGCATCGGCCGGCTCGTCGGGGCACGTCGCATCGTGGTGGGTGCCATCGACCTGCGATCGGGCGGCAACCTGCGGCTCGATTCGTACGTCACCGATGCAGCACGCGGCACGGTGAGTGCGACGCTTTCGGGCAATGGCACGCTGGCGCAGTTGTTCGACGCCGAGAAGATGATGGCGTTTCGATTGTTCGAGGCGCTTGGTGTCGCACTGTCGCCGGCCGAGCGGCGCGCCATCGAGCAGGTGCCGACGCGGAGTTTGCGCGCGTTTCTGGCGTTCAGCAAAGGCGTGCAAGCCGAGTCGATGCGCGACTTCACCGGTGCCGCCGCCAACTACGCGATGGCGATCCGCATCGATCCCGGATTTGGTGCCGCGACCGAGCGATTGTCCACCGTGCGGGGCAATCCGTCACCATTCGGTGGGCAGATCTCCGCGATTGAACGTGCATCGGCCATTTCGAATGAGTTGGTGAACCGTCCGACACCACTCGTCTTCGGCACCGGCGCCGACGCACCGGCGACATCGCGCCAGCAGCTCGTCACGATCACCCTGGTCATTCGCACGCCATGACGCGCGCGGCAGAAGGACAGCGTGTTCGCGCCCCGCGGCAGCTCACGCGACGTGAATTGGGCCGTGCGTTGGGACGTGCGTTGGGACGTGCGGCGGTTCGTGCGATCTCGCTCGCTGCGCTCAGTGCGATGGGCGTGCGTGGGCTGTCAGCGCAATCGATCTCGCGCGACGGCATGTCGTTCGTGATTGCGCCGGCGGCGCAGCGGTGGAGCTTCGCCGATGCCGTACCGCTCGATTCGCTGACGGTGCGCAGCGCGACACAGATTTCCGTGCCGTTCGCGTGGCAGTTTCCGTTCGCGTCACGCTGGAGTGCGTCGGTTACCGGCGGTGTCGCGCGCAGCGAGCTCGATGCTGTGAGCAGCACGCGTGTGGTGACGCGCACGCTCACCGGTCTCACCGATCTTCGCGTGCGGGCCACGGGGCGCGTGATTGGTGACGCCGTGCAGCTGACTTTCGGCGTGAATGTGCCGACTGGTACAGTGGGGTTGTCGCCCGCAGAGAACGACGTGTTGCGCGTGGTGTCGGCACCATCACTCGACGCGCAGGTGCCGGTGGTGGGTATCGGACTTGGCGGAACGATCGGGGCCGTGTTCGCGCGCACGATCGGCTCGTGGGGGTGGGCCGCGGGCGCTGCCGTTGAGCAGCGTGGTCGCTACACACCGCTTGAGGCGCAGATCGCCGGGCTCAACGCGCGCGCCGAACTCGTCTCGGGGCAGGCGGTGCATCTCTCACTCGGCGCCGATGGCCTCATTGGCGGTGCACGATTGACCGTCGGACTCGTCGGCGATCTGTATGGCAAGGATCGTGTACGATTGCTGGCGGGGAGCAACGAGGTGCGGAACGAACGGTTTCAGCTTGGTCCCACGATGTCGGCCAACGTTTCGCTGCAGGTCAATAACGCGCGCGTTCGCGACCTCACGTTCAGACTCACCGATCGATACCGCAGCGCCTTCAACGATGCGAGCGGTTCAGCCGTCGCCGGATCGAGTGGCAATTACTTCGACGCCGCTGTGTCCGGATTGATCGGATCGCCGGGACGCACGTCGCTGCTGCTGGGGGCCGACATTCGCCAGCACACGGGACTCGCCGTGGATCAGGGGTTCATCGGCGCCGGGATCACGGCATTCGGCGGCACGATCGGCGCCTCGATTCCCAGTGCGGCGCTCGAGTGGCGTCCGTCGGTTCGCGCTTCAATTGGCACATTGCGTACGGCGCTCATCTCCACCAACGTCACCGGCATCACTGTGGGGTTGACGGTCAATGCGCGCTGACGATCGTCGCATCATCAATCGCGCAACGACGTGGTCGCGACGCGCGAAGCTGTTGGCGTTTGGTGCGATAACGATGGTCACCGGTTCCTGCCAGGACGCACATCGCGGGCTCGTCGCCCCCGTGCCGGCCAACGCGCGATTGAGTGTGTCGGCCAGTGCATTGCTGTTGGCGGACGCAACCATCGTCATTCATGTTGGCTACACGCGGACTGGCGGCGCCACGATCGAGTTGGCGCGGCAATCGTTGAACGTATCTCCTGGCGGTGGCACAGCCGGTGCAACCCAGTCTGTTGCGCTCACCGTTGATGTCGCGCCCTGTCTGGCTGATGTCGATCGCCCTGCGTCGAGCAGTGGCACGTGCCCCGCATTCGTCGACATCGAGCTCACACGCGGTGGTGTCGTGCTCGATCGACAGCTGCGCAACATCCTCTTGCAGCCGGGACAGAATCTCTCGCTGCCGGATCCGATCAGTTTGCTCGAGGTGTCACGCGTTGCGGTGCAGCTGGCCGGAACGCTCGATGCGAGCGTGTCACCACCGCGCGCCGAAGTGAATCAACGTCTCACCGCGACGGCGACAGCGGTCGATCGAAGCAATGTGCTGGTGCCCGATCGGATCTTCACGTGGTCTACATCGGACGCCACGATCCTGCGACTGAGCGCCACGACTGGCGCGACCGTCTCCATTGACATGCTGCGTCCCGGCGTCGCCGAGGTGCGTGCAGCGACTGGCGACCGGGTCGAAGTCAGGCGAATCGAAGGGGTGTCGGAGACGGTGCGTCAGCTCACGTTAAGACCCGCCGATACGACCGTGTTCATTGGCGATACGGTGCAGTACACCGCCGAGCCGCGCGGCGTGTCCAACGCCATCGTGCCAAACGTTGTGTTCCAGTATGCTGCATCGTCGTCGGTCGCGACGATCAGCGCGCAGGGAGCGGCCATCGCGCGCGCGGTTGGCAGTACCACGATCACTGCATCGACCAGCCTGGGCGTGGGTGGCAGCACGGTCTCTGCAGCGGCCACATTGCGCGTATCCTCGAGGCCTGTGCTCACCGTTGTGCCAACTGCGGTGAACATGACGACGGATGTCGCGACGCCACTGCCATCACAGGCCGTCAGCGTCAGCGGCGCGAACAGCGCCGTGCTGGCTGGACTCTCAGCGCAGGTGATCGGCGCCGCGCCGGTTGCGGTGACGTTCGATCGCACAACGACACCCGCGACCATGACCATCACGGTCACGTCGCAAGTGCAGGTCGGGAGCACGGCGAATGGCACGGTCCGCGTGCGATCGAGCACGCCCGGCGTATTGCCGGTGGATATTCCTGTCTCTGTCACCGGACTCGTGCCGTCGGCTCTGGTCGCAACACCCGCGACGGTCGACTTCGGCATACTTGATCCCGGCACGCAGTCGGCCTTCACGCAAGTCGCGATCACGGCGCTCGCGGGACGTTCGTTGAGCGGACTGTCGGCGCAGGTTGCGTATCTCACCGGCACCGCGAGCGCGTGGCTCACCGATGTGGCACTCGATCGCACGACGGCGCCGGCGACGCTGCGCTTCCGCGCGAACACCGCCAATCTCGCTGCCGGCACGTACACCGCGTCGATCACCGTCGCGGGCGCCAATCCGATCAACAGCGCACCGGCGGTGATTCAGCTGCGCCTGCAGGTATCGGCACCGGCGACGTTGCAACTCGCGCAGACCACCATCGACCTCGGCACCGTTGACTCGGGGACCGTCGCCGCCGCCGCCGCCATCGCAGTGAGCGCCGCAGGCGGGCGAGTGATCAACGGACTGACGGCCGACACGGTGTACGCGCCGGGCACCACCACCGGCTGGTTGCTGGCGTCGCTCGATGCGCCGACCACGCCCGCGACGTTGCAGATTCAGCAGCGCACGGCGTCGCTGCGCCCAGGTGTCTACACCGCGACGGTCGTCGTCGGCGCCCCCGCCGCACGCGTCGCTCCGGTGCGTGTGACCGTGCGGTTGACGGTGCGCAGTGTCGTAGAGTTGCTGGCCACCCCGTCGAGTCTCAGTGTCGTCACTGATTCCGGCGGTACCGCGCGCATCGAAACCGTCGCTATCGCCACCAAGGACGGCCGCACAGCAAGCGGCTTGAGCGTAACGCGCACGTTCAGCGGCAATCCGCCGGTGCAGTGGCTCACGGCAAACCTCGCCGGCACGAGCACGTCCACCACGCTACAGCTGATTGCCAGCCCGAGCGGACTCCGTTCAGGCAACTACGTGGCAACGGTGACCGTCGCTGCGTCGTCTCCGGCCAATACGCTTCCCACCAGTATCACGGTCAACATGCGCGTACTTGGTGCCGATTCGCTGGTAATCTCACCGACGTTCATCGATTTTGGCACGGTGCCGGTTGGCACCACTGGCCTGTCGCAGACCTACACCGTCTCCAGCCTCTTCGGTCGTGCCGTGGTGATCAGTGCGCCGGAAGTGCAGAACTTCATTCCGCAGAATTTCGACACGTGGCTGACGACCATGATCGCGCCCGGAAGAACCCTGCTCACGCCAACCGCCGGCGTGGTACAGGTGAGTACGGTCGGGCTAGACCCAGGGCAGTACTCCGCTGAAGTATTGCTGCCGTCGATCAGTGTGGCGCTGCGCGGATCAACAATGCGTGTGTCGGTTGCGGTCAGTGCCAGTTTGTTCGCATCGAAACAGTCCGTGACGTTTGGGCCGTTCTCGAGAGCAGTCGTGGCGGTGAACGATTCCACGAGAATTACCGCGACGAATCAAGCCAACGTGCCGGTGGCCCCCCCCACGATCTCGTACGCGCCCGGTCAACCCACGGGCTGGTTGGTGGCGACGATGGTCGAACCGATCACAGCGGCTGCCCTGAGTCTCGAAGCGAGTACCGGGAACCTGCCAAACGGCACCTACTCCGCAATCGTGACCGTCACCGGCGGACCTTTCGTGACGCCAGTGTCGATCAGTGTGCAGTTGATTGTGCAATGAGCGTGCAATCGGACATCAGCGCACAGCAAACAGCGACTGACTATCACGGATAGCAGCAGATCACCCATTCTGATTCACGCAGATACCGCAAGAACAAACAGGAAAGCAATCGTTGTTCGCTGTATCCGTGAGAGTCCGTGTCCAATCCGTTTCTATCCGTGATAGTCGGTTGCAGTTGCAGTTGGAGCGGCCCGTCTCAGTTCACCGCACTCGTCTGTCGACGAGAACGCTGACCCCGCACACCGTGGCGGTGTTGAGCGTCAACGCCATCACCCAGCGACCGTTGCCTCTGCAACCAGAATCCCGGCCATTGCGACGCCGATCGGGTGCAACGGTTCAGTTGAGCAAGTCGAGTGTTGCGGCCAGCAGGTACGTGAGCCCCATGCCGAGCGCGCGCTCGTCAATCTGAAAGCGCGGATGATGATGCGGGTACGCGATGCCGGCATCCACATTCCCCGCGCCGACAAAGGCGAACACGCCAGGCGCGCGTTGCTGGTACGCCGAGAAATCCTCTCCACCCATGCTCGGTCGCATCGGTGCGAGGGTGTCGGCACCGAACGTGCGCGTTACGACGCCAGTCAACCGTTCCGTGAGTGCTGCATCGTTCACCACCGGGCGATAGCCGCGCTCCACCACGAGATCGTACGTCGCGCCGTGCGCATCGCACACCCCCTTGATGACGCGTTCCATCAGCTGCGGCACGCGCGTGCGCAGCGCGGGATCGAACGTGCGCACGGTCCCGCCTAGAAACGCCGAGCCAGGAATGACATTGTGCGTTGTGCCCGCGACAAATTGCGTCACGGATACGACCACGTGGTCGAGCGGGTCCACCGCGCGAGACACGATGTGCTGCAGCGCCATCACCACTTGTGCGCCGATCGCGATGGGGTCGACCGTCTGGTGCGGAGCGGCAGCGTGTCCGCCGGTGCCGATGATGTGACACTGAAACGTGTCCGGAGCTGCCATGGCGGGGCCCGAAATGAGACCGATCCTGCCCACCGGCAGCGTGCTCCACAGGTGCAGTCCGATCACCTGCTCCACACCATCCATCACGCCGTACTGCACCATCGCTTCGGCACCGCCTGGTGAGACTTCCTCGGCGTGCTGAAAGAAAAAGCGCACTTCACCGCGCAGTGACTCGCGATGGCGCGCCAGCAGCGTGACGAGACCCAACACGATCGACGTGTGCCCGTCATGGCCGCAGGCGTGCATCGAGCCTTCGTTGCGCGACCGGAACACACTTTCGTGCTCTTCGAGAATGGGCAAGGCATCGATGTCCGCCCGCACGGCAATCGTGCGGCCCGGCATGCCGCCAACGAGGCGCGCCATGACGCTGGTCTCCGTCGGTCGCGAGAGCTCGAGTCCGTCGATCGCCATGAGCGTTTCGCGAATGAAGCGCGCCGTCTCGTGCTCCTGAAAGGCGACTTCGGGGTGCATATGCAGATGGCGTCGCCAGGCGATCACCTGCGGTGCCAGCGCGTCGGCCTCAGCGAGGAGCGACGCGCAATCGAGACTCGGCGTGATGGTCGTCATGTTGTCGGCAGCGTGGTGTTGGCAGCAGAGTGCGTCGTGCGCTTTGGCGATGGCAGAGTACGGTGCCCTCGACAATCAACGCCGGCGGCCCCATCCTCTCGCCCAAGGTGGCTCCGCCGTCTTCGGAAAGGTAGTCTTGGCTCCTTGGCGACGCGGCCACCGCCGCCATGTAACCGCAGCTTCGCGCGCAGCGTAGTTTCCTTCATGCCACTCGTCCAAGCAGACCAGACGCCGCCAACGCCGCCGTTGCCACCACAGGCTCCGACGGCACCGACTCCCGTCGCCGGCGGTGTGACCGTGACCACTGCTGAGTTGCAGGCTCGTCCGATCACGCAAGCGGACGTGGATGCACTGAAGTCCAAGCGTTCCGAGCTCTCCCGGCAGCTCAACTCGGCGCAGGGACGGCGTGATGAATCCGCACAGCAACTTCGGCGCTCGTCATCGGGGCCTGAACGGACAGGAATCGAGCAGCGGATCACCGTGCTCGATCAACGCATCATTCAGCTCGAGCAGGATATCGCCGCGAACGGTCGCCTGCTGGCCGCCGCTCCCGGGGCGCTGGTCGCGGCCAGCGAGGCAGAAGGAGGCAGTACGAACGGATTCAATGCGCTCGGCTCAGGCCAGATCACGGCCATCTCGATCGTGTTCACCCTTGCGGTGCTCATGCCGATGGCGATCGCGTTCAGTCGCTCGCTGCTGCGACGCGCCCCGAAAGAGCGACCATCTCCACAGATGATCGAAAGCGCAGCACGACTAGAGCGCATGGAGCAGGCGATCGATTCGGTGGCGATCGAGGTCGAGCGCATCTCCGAAGGCCAGCGTTTCGTGACGCAGCTCATGGTCAAGCGGGGCGACCCCGTCGCACTGGGCGAAGGCCGCGCTCCGGCTGAACCCATCAAGGTGGCCAAGCCGGAGCAGGTCTCGTTCGAGAATCGATAGCTCGAGGATCGATAGCTCGAGCATCGATCGCCCAACAATCGATCGACGTTGCTACATCGCCGAACGCGTGGGCGGCGTCTTGAGCACGAGGTTCTCGATGAAGAACTCCATCATGCGGCTTTGCTGCAAACCAGTGTGACCGGCATCAGGGCCAACTTGCAACTCGAAGGACTTGCCCGCCTTCTGCAGCGCGCTCACCAGCTGCATGGTGTTGGAGGGATGCACGTTGTTGTCGGCGGTGCCGTAATACAGCATGAGACGACCTTTCAAGTCGTTGGCGTACTTCGCGGCGCTGCCGATCTCGTAGCCCGCGTTCTCCTGCGGAATCCACATGTAGCGCTCGGTGTAGATCGTGTCGTAGTTGCGCCAGTCGGTCACGCTGCTCGATGCACTCGCCGCCTGAAACACATTCGGGTGACGCAGCAGGGCCAGCGCCGACGCGTAACCGCCGTACGACGTGCCGAAGATGCCGACGCGCTGCAAATCGACATACGGACGATCCTTGAGCGCCGTCACGCCCGCCGCCTGATCGTCGATCTCGACGGTGCCAAGCTTCAGGTAGATGGCATCGAGAAACTTCTTGCCCCGACCCGCTGCACTGCGTGAGTCGAGCGACAACACGATGAACCCATACTCGGCCATCGGGCTGGGCATCGTGAACGTTTCGCGCGCACCGTTCGTCGCCGGCCCGCCGTACACCGTCACCAGCACCGGATACTTCTTGCTCGGGTCGAAGTTGCTCGGCTTGTGCAGCATGCCATGCAACTCGGTGACACCATCGCCGGCCTTGTACGTGTACAGCTCCACCGGCTGCAGGTTGAGCGCGGCAAACTTCGTCAGATCACTCCTGGCCAGTTCGGCGACGAGCTTTCCCGCATCGTCGAGCAGGCGTGTGACGGGTGCCTTGTCGTGTGTCTGCGCGATGTCGACGAAGAACTTGCCATCCGGCGAGAGCGAAATCGTGTGATGGAATGCGGGATCGGTGAGCCGACGATCGTTCTTGCCATCGAGTCCGACGCGATGGAGCTGCATCTTCATGTGGTTGTCGCCGTCGCGCGCCATGTACCACATCGTGTTCGACTTCTCGTCTACACGCACGATATTGCCGACTTCAAACGCGTGGTTGGTGATCGTCGAGATCAGCTTTCCACTCATGTCATACAGATAAAAATTGCGGAATCCCGTACGCTCAGACGCCCAGATGAAACGCTGCTTGTCGGCGAGAAACTGCATGGGCGGATGATTCTCCGTCCAACTCGGCAGCCACTCTTCGCGCACCACGACGCGACACTTGCCATTGGCCGGATCGCACGCCGTGAACTCCATCACGTTCTGACGCCGATTCGTGCGGTTGAACGTCAGCATCGTGCCATCGGGTGACCAGCGCACGCTGTAGACGTAGTGTCCAATCACGTCGTTGTTGAACGACTTGCCATCGCGCACATCGACCGTCGTGACCGCCTTCGTCGCCACGTCGTACACGAACAGATCGACGATCGGATTTGGTGAACCAGCCTTGGGATACGCTTCCACGTCGACCGCTGCCTGCACCTTCGTCTGGTCCACGCCGAGGAAGTAGTCCTTCACCGGATTCTCGTCGAAACGGTAGAAGGCGATCTTCGTGCCCGCCGGGTTCCACCACATCGCCGTCGTTTGCGCGAGCTCTTCGCCGTACACCCACGACGCGGTACCGTACTTGATGCGCTTCGCTTCGCTGCCATCGGTGGTGATGGCGAACTCGTTGCGCCCCGAGGTATCGCTCACGTACAGATTGCGATCGCGATAGAACGCCTTGCGCGTGCTGTCCGGTGACAGCGCGGATGCGACCTGACGTCCGCGTTCCACGCCGCCGCCGAAGCGACGCCCGGCTGGCGCGGCCGGTGCAGTGCCGGTCGCCGGAGCGATCTTGCGCGTGGCAACATCGAAGCGCTGGCGTTTGCCGTCGAGCACGTACTCGAATGACTTGCCGTCTGGCGACCAGGTGACGTTGAGCGCGCCGAGTTTGACGGAGGAGCCGATCTGCGGCGCCATACGCTGGTACTGATCGTAGCCAGGCATCGTCTTCAGGCGGTCCTGCGCGTGCAGCCGTGTCGGCAGCAGCACGGGCGCGCAGGCAATCGCGAGCCACGCGACAGTGATGCTTCGCGCAACGACCGACGTCAGGCGCACACGACGGGACAACAGGTGCTGCGACATCGGCAAAGTCCGGGTAGTGACGAGGTGGGAAGGGCGATTGCAGTGGCGACGTGGCACGCCCGATTGCGGGGCGCCGTTCATCGCGGACCAGCGAAACTTCGCGGACAATCGCGCAGTGTCAAACCTTGGAGTTGAAGGGTCGTCGGACGACAGTGCCCGACGGAAGACGACGGGCATGTCTCCACGGTACCCGCCGGCACGACTCCATGCCCGACGGCGCGGCGATCGTATCGACGTTCACGGCGCGATTGTGCATCGGGCTTCCAGACGTGGGCGCTGACCGGGAAGTCGGTGCCGGGTGCGGTGAGCTACGAGGGGCTCATTCGCATCACGTACACGCCAACGCGCGAGAAGGTGCTCCCGGTCGGCGCCGTCAGGTCGTTCCTGTTGGGTGATCAGCTCGATGACCGATTCGCGGGCGTGCGAACGGTGGGAGCGAATGGACATCGTTCGCTGATGGCCGGGATCCCTGCGCCGCCGACTCCGCCGACACCGCGATTGGAACCGCCGCGTCGTTGGCGAGGACCGGCTCGACGCCAGGCGGCGAAGGTGGTGCCTCGCACGTGGTGCAGCGGCACTGACTTCGCGAGTTCGTTCAGGGCGTCGAACACACCCGGCGCGTGTTTCGGCCCCGCATAGTCGTGCCAGAGCACCAAGCCACCGGGCCTGACCATGCGCATCGCTTTGCGTGAGTCACTCTCGACGTACGAGCGCGCATGCGAACCGTCGACAAAAATCAAGTCTGCCCAGTCGCGCCAGGGCGTCTCTTCAAAATGCTTGCTGTCGCCATACAGCTGCGTAATCGAACCCTCGGCGGTAGTGCCCGAGTACAGAAAGGCATCGAACACCGACTCGTCGAGCGCGAAGCGCGCATCGGTGGCGTTGTCTCCGGGGGCGCTCGCGTACTCGTGCTGCTGCGACGGGGCGAGTGTGAGCGTGACGATCTTGGCGCCGGCCGATGCGTTCCGACCCCACAGGTACGCCGTCTTGCCCGTGCACGTCCCGAACTCGAAGAGCGTCTGCGCGCGTTTGGCGAGTACGGCGAGAATCCAGGCTTCGACGCCGCTCGTACCGCCGGGTACGGCAATCGGGCCGCGACCCACGAAATGCACCTCCGTCTCGAGCGTAGGCCCCAGCGGGCCCACCGCAAAGACCGGATCGAGTGCGTCGAGGCCAATGGCCGGAAGCGGCCACCGCGCCACACCACTTTGCTGCTTGCGCCGCTCACGCTCGCCTTGATAGCGATAGGCCAGCACGAGTGACGTGAGCAGCAACACCGCGGATAGAATCCAAGCAGCAGACACCAGACCTCCGCGGAAGAGTCTCATTCCCAACACCAATAGGGCACGAACCATTACCGGAACACGCGTCCTCGCCCCGACCCTGTCTGATAACCCGCTCCACGACGTCCGAGCGTGACTCGGCGCACACCAGCCGAGACCGCCTTCACTTGCAAACTGCGACTGGTACCAGACCCGCGCCATCCGAGCTACTGCGGATTCGCGTGCACGAATCGTGTCGCGACCTCCCCGGGGTCGGTCTAGCTTGCGCTCCATGATGACCACCACACTTGTCGACGCCCCGCGCGACGCGGAAGGCGAGACCGATCAGGAGATGGACGTGGACGCACGAGTGGATGCGTCGGACAACGCACCAGCGGTGGCTGACCCGCGCTGGCGGGCCGTGTTGGCGCGTGATCGGGCGTGGGATGGCGCCTTCGTGTTTGGTGTCACCTCCACCGGCATTTTCTGCAAACCTTCGTGCCCGGCCAAACGCCCGCGTGAGGACCGCGTCGCGTTCTACGCCGACCCAGGTGCCGCGCGCCAAGCGGGCTTCCGCGCCTGCAAGCGTTGCACGCCCGAGTCCGCACGGTCGGCGGATTCCGTCACGCCCGCCATCGTGCGCGCCCTCCAGTTGTTGGACGGGAGCGACGTCACCGTATCGCTGCCCGCGCTGGCCACAGCAGCGGGGATCAGTCGATCACATCTGCAACGCGAGTTCACGCGTCTCGTCGGCTGCTCCCCGCACGAATGGCAAGTGGCCCGACGTGCGCAGCGCCTGCGTTCGGCCCTCGGCAGCGGGACATCGGTGTCGCGTGCCGCCTACGAGGCTGGCTTCGACTCATTGCCGAGTGCGTACGCCGCCGCCGAACAGCATCTCGGCATGTCGCCAGGCGCGATGCGGCGTGGCGCAGCCGGCGAAGTCGTGTTCTTTACCATTACATCATGTCCACTCGGCTGCGTGCTCGTCGCCATGACGTCGCGTGGCGTCAGCAGAGTGATTCTTGGTGATGATGCTGCGGTGCTTGAAGCGACGCTGCGCAGTGAGATGCACGCGGCGACACTCGTCGCCGATGATGCCGCCATGCGCGAAGTGGCCTCAACCATCGTGCAGGTGGCCAGCGGGCACGCGCTCGCGGCCGCACTGCCACTCGACCTCCAGGGTACGGCCTTTCAGCAGCGAGTCTGGCGTGAGCTGACACGCATCCCGCGCGGCGAAACCATCACGTACGCCGAACTCGCGAAACGTATCGGCGCACCCGGTGCCGTGCGCGCCGTCGGCTCCGCCTGCGGCGCGAACCCCACCGCACTCGTGGTGCCCTGCCATCGCGTCATACGCAGCGACGGAGGTCTCGGCGGCTATCGATGGGGGCTCGAGCGCAAAGCCACGCTGCTCCAGTCCGAGCAGGCGCCCGAGCAAGGGTAGCTCCGCGCCCGATTTGCGCGGCAGTACAGGGTGCGACGTGCGCGGATTGCGGTCGGGCTTTTACAGCAACCGCGACTGACTATCACGGATAGGAACGGATTGAACGGGGGATTTGAGGGATACTGCGAATGAATCGGAAACTGCAAAGCAACCACTAACTGACTGACGCGGATGCACGCGGATGCACGCGGAAACGACGCGGATCTCGCGGATACTACGAACCAACAAAGAAAAAAACGGCAGTTGCAGTATCCCCGAACATCCCTGTGCCGATCCGTTGCTATCCGTGATAGTCAGTCGCTTTCGCTGTTGCCATTGCCGCTACTGCCGCCTGAACACCCGTAACGCGACCGTCAGGCAGATCACCAGATACATCAGCAACACTCCGAGCTGCGGCAATACCGCACCGATACCCGCGCCCTGCAGCATGACTGCGCGCAGACCATTCACGAGCGCCGTGAGCGGCAACGCCTGCACCACCGGCTGAATGACCGCCGGGAAGTTGCTGGCTGAAAAGAAGACGCCGCTGAAGATCCACATCGGCAGCATGACGAAATTCGTCAGCCCCGAAACACCTTCGACCGTGCGCGCGCGCGACGACACCAGCAGGCCAATGGCGCCGAACGCCGCCGCGCCGATGAAGGCAACGAGCACCAGGAGCAGCAGCGAGCCGCGAATCGGCACGTCGAGCACCCACACACCGAAACCCAGCAGCACAGCGATCTCGAGACCGAGAAAGATCAATCGCGACAGCACGAATGACAGCAGGTATTCCATGCGCGACATTGGTGTCGCCGCGAGTCGCTTGAGCAACTTCCTGTTGCGTTGCGTGACGATGGCGAACGCCAGACTCCAGATGCTGCTGCCCATGATGTTCATGGCCAGTAATCCGGGCACGAAGAAGTCGATGTAGCGCGAACCGCGCTCGCTGATCGTCACGTCGCGCACCGGCAGCACGTCGGTGCGTCCGCGTGCTCGCTGCAGGACATCGTCGGCGATCTGCCGCGCCGATCGAGCTTCGGGGCGCGTCGCATCGAAGCGATACTCCACCTCGCCTCCTGCCAGCGGCACGACGACCAGCGCGGCGGTACCGGTACGGAGCACCTCGTTGATGCTGTCCGCCGGAATCACGCGCGACGTGAGCGACGCATTCGTGTCCGTCGCTGCTTTGACCAACGCTGCGACGAGGCTGGCGGCCGCACTGTCTCCAGCGGGCGCGCTCACCGTTGCGATGATCGCCTGCGCTGGCGCCTTGTCGCGAAACGCGATGGCCAGACCGCCCGCGAGCAGCAGCGGAAACACGAATGTCCAGAACACGGCTTCCGGCTCGCGCACGAACTCGCGAAATCGCGCCAGCGTCAGCTGTTTGAGCGATTCGATGCGCATCACCCGTCCCGCAGTTGACGGCCAGTCATCGACACGAAGACATCTTCGAGCGTCGCGCTGTGCGTGCTCAGCTCACTCCAGGTGACCTGCTGCGATTCGGCGAGCGCCAATACAGGCGGCAGGGCCTGCTGTACAGAACCGACGCGCAGTTCGTAGCCCGTCTCGGTTTCGCGGCCGCCGCGCACGTCGGGCAACGCCAGCAACAGCGCAAGTGCGATCGGGTGTGCCTTCGCTGGTGCATCCGTGTCGTGGCCGACGCCGACGCTCGTCGCGAGCCGAATGACGTGCTCGGCGCCCAACGATGCGATGAGTTGGCGCGGGGTACCCAGCGCGATCACCTGTCCGTGATCGACGCTGGCGATGGTGTCGCACAAACGTTCGGCTTCGTCCAAGTAGTGCGTCGTGAGCACAATGGTGCGACCGTCGGTCTTGAGCCCTTCCACCAACGTCCACAGCTGACGACGCGATTGCGGATCGAGTCCTGTGGTCGGTTCGTCGAGAAAGAGCAGCACTGGATTGCCCACCAGCGCACACGCCAGCGCGAGTCGCTGCTTCTGTCCACCAGACAGATCGCCCACGCGCGCCTGTCGCTTCTCGCCGAGCTGCACGAGGTGAATGACGTCGTCGATCGTCCGCCCGTCTGCGTAGAAGCTGCGAAAAAGGGTGAGCGTTTCGGCGACTGTCAGCTTGTCGGTGAGTTGCGTCTCCTGCAGCTGAATGCCGAGTTGTGCGCGCAACGCTGAGGGGTCATCGTCCCATGTGCGTCCCAGCACGCGCACCGTCCCGCTGTGCCACTCACCCTGCGAATGATTGACTCATTGCAATGAGTCAATCATACTTCGATCATGACTACTCGACTGCAGGTGCTGCTGGAAGACGACGAGATGGCCGAAATCCGACGCGTGGCGAAGCGCCATCGCATGACCGTTGCAGAATGGGTTCGACAAGCCTTGCGCCGCGCCAGGCGCGACGAGCCCGTGGCCGATCCGCGAAAGAAACTTGCGGCGGTCCGCGAGGCTGCGCGGGGCGAATATCCAACCGCCGATATCGGCCAGATGCTCACCGAGATCGAAGGCGAGTATCTCCGCGATGGCAGCGCGTGATCTTTGTTGACTCGAACATCCCGATGTATCTCGTCGGTGCCGCTCATCCGAACAAGGACGCTGCGCGACGACTGCTCGAAGCGTGCATCAACGCTGGCGAGCGAATCGTCACCGATGCAGAGGTCTTTCAGGAGATCCTGCATCGCTACGTCGCGATCAGTCGGCGGGACGCGATCCAGCCGGCGTTCGACGCGCTACAGCGTGTGGTGGATCACGTATACGCCGTGGAATTTCGTGATATCGAGCGTGCCAGGACGCTGCTGCTGGGAGTCACGCCCCTCTCGGCACGCGACGCGGTGCATGTCGCCATCATGCATCGCCACGAGATCGATCGCATTCTGAGTTTCGACGCGGGCTTCGATGCCGTCCCCGCGATCGAGAGAATCGGGCGGTAGCCGCGCACGGTGATGCGCGAATGGCAGTAACGCCTCGCGTGTCGTAGCGTATCCCCCACAATGGCGCTGATCGGACCGTAGCAGCGGCAGTGCATCGCCGCCACGACGACGCACCAAGGGCCAGCGCGCACCCGCACGCCGGCCCTTGGCTTTACAGCAAACGCTCCGACGGCATCACACCGGAAACAGCATCTCGCGGTAGCGCGGCAACGGCCAGAATTCGTCTCCCACGTTCAACTCCAATGCATCGGCGGCCTCACGCACCTCGGCCATCGTGTCGCAGCCGGTCGTCGTGAGATACGTCGCCTGCGCAGCCGCATCATCATGCATGTGCTCGGCCTTCGCCGTCACCTTTGCCAACTCGGCGCGCTTCTTCTGCAACGTCGCGATCAACTTGCTGGTCGCGTTCGCCGCATCCACCAACGGCTGCACGTTGATGCCCGCCGCCGCGCCCTGCCCCGCGGCGCCCGCAATCTGACCGACGTACGCGTAGGAGGCCGGCAACAGCTGCGTGTCCACGATCTCCTGCAGCGTGTGCAGCTCGATCAGGATGTCCTTGATGTAGCGCTCGAGTCGCACGTGATAGCGGCTTTCGAGTTCGACCGCGGACAGAATGCCGGTCGACTTGAACAGCGCCTTCGCTTCCGGCGTCGTGAGTTGCAGCAACGCTTCCGGCGTACGACGCAGATTCAGCAGGCCGCGCTTCTTCGCTTCCACGACCCATTCGTCCGAGTAGTTGTTGCCTTCGAAGCGAACGGCCGCCGTCTCCTTGAACGACGCACGCACCACCTTGAGCACGGCATCGTCCGTGCTCTTGGTGTTCTTCATCTCCTTGCGCAGCTTTTCCGTCAGTTCGCTGATCGCTTCGGCCACCGCGGCCTGCAGCAGCATGACGGGAAACGCGATGCTCTGCGAACCGCCCACCGCGCGGAACTCGAACTTTGCGCCGGTGAAGGCGAACGGCGATGTACGATTGCGATCGGTGTTGTCCTGCTCGACTTCAGGAAGCTTCGCGACACCAAGCTTGAGCATCGCCTGTTCGGCATTCGTGGGCGACGTCTTGCCAGCGGCGATGTCTTCGATCACGCGCGTGAGCATGCTGCCCACGAACGCCGAGATGATGGCCGGCGGCGCTTCGTTGGCACCAAGACGATGTTCATTGCCGCTGGTGGCGATACCGGCGCGCAAAAGACCGGCGTGCTTGTGCACGCCCTTGAGCACCGCTGCCAAAAACATCAGGAAGCGAAGATTCTGATGCGGCGTCTTGCCCGGCTTGAGCAGGTTCGTGCCATCGAGCTCGTTGTCGGCCGTGATCGCCATCGACCAGTTGCAATGCTTGCCCGAGCCGTTCACGCCGGCAAATGGCTTCTCGTGCACGATCGCCTGCAAGCCATGACGCATCGCGATCTTGCGCAGGATCGCCATCACCAGCTGGTTGTGATCGGTCGCGATATCGGTGTCTTCAAAAATCGGTGCCATCTCGAACTGACACGGCGCGACTTCGTTGTGACGCGTGACGATCGGCACTCCGAGCTTGTAGAGCTCGAGCTCCACTTCCGTGATGCACGCCTGCACACGCTCGGGGATGCCACCGAAATAGTGATCCTCGAGCTGCTGTCCGCGTGGCGGCGGCGCGCCAACGAGCGCACGATTGGCCATCACGAGATCGGGACGCAACGCAAAATGCGCGCGATCGATGAGGAAGAACTCCTGCTCGGCGCCGAGCGTGGTGGTCACGCGCAGCACGCCCTTGTCGCCGATCAGTTCGAGCAGTTCCTGCGCGCGGACCGACAACACGTCCGAGCTGCGCAGCAGCGGCGTGACTTCGTCGAGGGCTTCACCGTTGTAGCCGATGAACACCGACGGAACGCAGAGATACTTGGTGCCGCCCGTCTCGGAAATGAAAACGGGAGACGCCGGATTCCACGCCGTGTAACCGCGCGCTTCCCACGTCGCACGCAAGCCGCCCGACGGAAAGCTCGAGGCATCCGGCTCCGACTGAATGAGCTGCTCACCCGTGAACGACTCGATCGCCTGCTTGCTCTCGTCGAAGTTCAGGAACGCGTCATGCTTCTCGGCGGTGAGTCCCGTCTGCGGCTGGAACCAGTGCGTGAAGTGCGAGACGCCACGCGACATCGCCCACTCCTTGATCACCTGCGCCACCGTCGGCGCGATATCGGAGTCGAGCTTTTTGCCAAGACGAATGGTGGCCGCCAGCTTCTGGTAGACCGACTTCGGCAGCTTCGCTCGCATCTGGCGCAGGCTCAGCGTGTTGGAGCCATACCAGACGCTCGTCGGCTGCTGCACGCCGTTCACTTCGGGGCGATGCGTGGTGCGCACAGGACGTTTGGTGACTTCGCGCAAGGCAACGGAGCGCGGATTGATCGGTGAAGCCATGAGCCGGGATTTCTCGGAAGGGTGTGTGCAGTCGGGGGAGGTCGATATGACGGTCTCGCGAATCGGCGCAGTCATGTGTGCGCTGGTGCGTGCGCGAGACGCAGAAAAATGGCCTTAACATGCAGAAAGTCCAAGCGCTCGGTGCAAATTGCGCTCTCCGCGGCGTCGAAATGGCGCGCAAGTGCGCACGCGCCGTGACAACAACCCCGAATGCGAACGAATAGCGAACAAAACTGGGACGGTGCCGCCGCGGTGGAGTAACTGCTGCGCGCGCGAGTGCACCGTGAGTGCACCGCGAGGACAGCGCCGGACAGACGATCACAGCGGCGCGCTACCGCACCACCGCCGGGGGCAACGTCTGCGGCAGCGGCTCACTCGGCGGCTGCGGTGCGCCCGCCGTAATCGCCAGTCGCATGCGCTCGCGTTGCAGGGCGTCGTTGCTGAACAGCACGGCCACGAGATTGGCCGAGCGAATCACCTCGCCCGGCGGCGTTGGCCATGCGCCGATCGTATCGCCAACGGGCGTCAGTCGCAGCGTATCGAGCCGCTTCCAGTCGCGAACGAGGGATAGTGTGTCCGGGTAGTAAAACGCGATCAGCGAGGCCGAACGCCCGACCTTGTAGCGAATGCCGCGAGGCGACAGGTACGGAACCGAGACCGTGTCGCCCGCCGGCTTGAACGCCAGCCCGGCGTGCACCACCCGGTCCACCAGTGCGCACTCCTTCCACGTCGCATCGCGCGGGCAGCTCGGATCGCCGGGCGTCGGCGCCCTCGGCGGCGCCGCCGACGCCGGTGTGCTGACGGCAGGCGCCTCCTTCTCGCCGCAGCCTGTCACGACTGTGGCGCACCCTATCAGCATCGCGACCATCGGCCGCGCCGTCGCACGCACTCGTCGCTGTAATCTCATTCGCCCACACTACCCACTCGCATCACCCGACGCGAGCGAACCCCGTCACATCCATCCGTCGGCTCGAAGCGCGCCGTCCCTGAAGCTCGAGAACTCTCGCTTCACATCCAACCCGCACTCCCCCAATCCGCGACTTCGCGAAATCCGCGGCCCGCAGTCCCTACCGCCTCCCGGCCACCGCCTTGGCCGGCGCCTGCGCCTCGAGCGCCGATCCCAACGCCTCGCCCGTCCACGCGATCGCCGCCGCGTAGAACTCACCGAGCCTGGTCGGGTCCACACCCATCCCCGTCGCCAGCTCCGACGCGTACTCGAACATCCCGAGCTCGTACGACTCCGCGAACGACAGCGCGTCGGCATAAGCGCCACTGCGCTCGAGCAACGCCTCCGTGGCCTCCTCGCTCAGCGCCACCCGTTCGAGGATATCCGCCAGCGACATGCGAAAGACCGCGTCCAGCATGGAGAACAACCCGATCAGGAAGAGCGTCCCCGGCTCGCGAGAACCACCCGCCAGCTGTTCCATGAGTCGACCGCGTTCCACCGCCTGGCGCACCAGTTCCGCGTCCACGCCACTCGTGGACTTCCGCGACGCGGCCACGGCGACCGCCAGCCAACGCAGGAACGAGTTGCGTCCGATCAGCCGCAACGCCTGTCCGATCGAACTGACGCCACGCATCCCGACCGACGCCGAGTTGACGAGACGGAGCAGCTGGAACATGAGGACCGGATCGGAGGAGATGACGTCTTCGAGCTGCCGGTCATTCACCTTTGGGTCACGCGCCAGGCCCATCAGCCGCATCGCCGCGACGGTGGACTGCGGAAATTCCGTGGCTGGCAGCGGCTCGGGGCGGCTGAAGAACTCGCCCTGGAACGCGTCCACCCCAAGCTCCAGCGCCAACTCATAGTGCTCGACGTCGGTCACGTGGTCCGCCACCAACCGCGGCAGCTGATCGCCCTTGAGACTTTCGATCCGGGCGCGTGCCGACTCGAGCGCGTCGATACCCGCCGACCGCATGTCGAAGCGCACCCACGCCGCGTGCGGGACCAATGCCTCGACCGGCGCTGGCTCGGCGGTGATGCCATGCAGCGCGACGCTGCCACCGCGTTCCCTGAACCGCGCCACAGCCGCCACGACCTCGTCGTCGACGACGAGATCGGCGGGCAACAGGAGAATCGCCGTCGCCGGGTCGGCGATCAGAAATGCGTCGGTGATCAGCTGTTCGCGCGTGCACGCGACGAACGCCGGCAGCTTGCCGCGGACCAGGTCGAAGGTGCCGCTCAGGTAGCTTTGCGCGAACGCGTGCTGTCCGTCGTCCGCGTCACGAAAGCGGATGTCATAGCCAAGCAATGCGCCGGATGTACCAAACAGCGGCTGACGGACGAGACAGAAATCGGACATGACTGGGATTCGATGCGAAGGAGACGTCGCCAACTCCCTCCCGCGGGGGTGGCGCGGACGCGTCCTCGGTGGCGAGTGTTCGACGATTGAATGCCCCTCGCGGGCACGAGGTTCTCCCTGTCGGTCTCCATCCCAACGTCTTTTTCGCCCTGATGAGTCTCGCAACACTCGACGGCACCCTGCATCGCGGCTGTGGCGGCCGCTACGCGCTCCACACGGAAACGGTCACTCTGCGCATCAGCGGCATGGCCGCCGAGGTCGCGCGGGAGTTCTTCCGCTGCGAGAAATGCAGCCATGAGAACCGCACCATCGACCAGCGCGACCTCTCCGAAAAGGCCGCCATCGAGCAGATCCGCGCCGCCAACGGGCTCTTGGTGCCCAAGGGAATCCGCCAGCTTCGCGACAGCCTTGGCTTGACCGTCGCCCAGTTTGCCGAGCTGTGCTATGGCACGCCCAAGGGAATCGTGGAGGGGTGGGAGAAGGGGAAGTATCTGCAGAACCGCGAGGCCGATGCGCTCATCCGCAGTTTGGCCGATCGTGAAACTTTGGAGCGACGCGCGGCGAAGGCAGGTGTGACGCTGCCAGTGCCAGAACCGCTCGCCGGGGTCAACGCGGTCGCTGCCGTTGCTCACCTGCCCATCCCCGCCGGCCAGGAGTAGTCATCGCCATCATCGAGTCGGCCTCCCTCACGCGCCAATACGGAGCCGTCCTTGCGCTCGATGCGCTGACGGTGTCCATCGACGCGGGGATCACTGGACTGGTGGGCGCGAACGGCGCCGGCAAGAGCACGCTCGTCAAGATCCTCCTCGGTCTCGTGGAGCCGAGCAGCGGGTCGGCCACGCTGATGGGTCACGACGTCGTGCAGTCGCGGGAAGCGATTCGGGCGCTGGTCGGATACATGCCCGAACACGACTGCCTGCCGCCCGATGTGAGCGCGACGGAATTTGTCACCTGGTTGGCGCGCTGCTCAGGTTTGCCCGCCGGCGCCGCGCGCGAACGCAGCGCCGAAGTGCTCCGCCATGTCGGTCTGTTCGAGGAGCGGTATCGACCGATGGGTGGTTACTCCACGGGCATGGCGCAACGCGTGAAGCTGGCGCAGGCACTCGTGCACGATCCGCGTCTGCTCATTCTCGATGAGCCGACGAACGGTCTCGATCCAGCCGGTCGAGACGAGATGCTGGCACTGATCGAGCGCACGGGTCGCGAATTCGGCATGTCGGTGCTGGTCTCGTCGCATCTGCTTGGCGAGCTCGAACGCATCTGCGACGGTGTCGTGCTGATCGATGCGGGGAGACTGGTGCGCGCCGAACGCCTTGGTGTGCTCACGGGCGAAACCGGCACGCTGGTGATCGAGGTGGACGGTGATGCGTCGGTGTTTGCATCGCAACTCGTCGCACGTGGCCTGTCTGCGCATCCCGAGCGCCAGCGTGTGCTGGTGGAGTTGTCGGCCAACGTCGACGACGATGCCCTGCGCGCGGCATACGATGTCGTGCGCGATGCCGCCGCCGCCGCCGATGTCGGCTTGCTTCGTCTCGAACGCCGACGTGGTCACCTCGAGGATCTGTTCGTATGAGCGACGAAACCGCCATCCACGATCTCGGCTACCGTCGATACGAGGGCGCGCGAGTCGGAGGCACCGGCGCCTGGCGTGCGATTTACGTGCAGGGCGTGCGCACGATGTTCGGTCTCGGCCGTCCGGCAAAATCAAAGATTCTTCCCGTGCTCATTTTGATGGCGACGCTGCTTCCGGCGCTCGCCATGGTCGCCGCGGTCTCGGCGTCGCAAGGGCAGCTGCCCGTGCGCTATGGGCCATACCTGCAGGCGCAGGCGATCCTCTTCGTCTTCTTCATCGCCGCGCAGGCGCCGGAGCTGCTCAGCCGCGATCAGCAGCATCGCCTGTTGCCGCTGCTCCTCACGCGCGAAGTAACGCGAGCGTCATATGCGTGGGCGAGACTCGCCGCGATCACGACGGCGCTCTTCGTGATCGCGTTGGCACCGCTGCTGCTGCTGTACATCGGCGAGATCGGTGCGGCCAAGGATCCGGCGACCGTCTTCGAACAGATGGGCACGCGCATCTGGCCGATGCTGCTGCAGTCGGCGCTGACCTCGATCACCATCGGCGGGGTGGGCGCTGCGTTCGCGTCGCTCACATCGCGTCGCGCCTATGCCACCGCGTCCATCATCGGTGTATTTCTCGTCGCCATCGCGATCTCGAGTGGGCTCGACGATCTCACCGATGCGTCGTCGCTGGTGGCGCAGCTGCTCAATCCACTGCGCGCGTTGGGCGTGACGGCGTACCTGCTGTTCGCGGAAACGACGCGCGGGATGGAACTCGAACCGCCGGCCTCCGTGTGGGTGTATGCGTCGGCACTCGTGGCCATCGGAATGACTGGTGCTGCCATGCTGCACTGGCGGGTGCGGCGGATGGTCGTATGAGCACCTCGACTGCGCGTGCGGACACCGCGCTCGAGTTCGAGCACGTGTCGCACTGGTACGGTGACGTGGTCGCCGTGAACGACATCTCGTGCACCGTGGGCACCGGCATCACCGGGTTGCTCGGACCCAACGGTGCCGGAAAGAGCACACTGCTGCAGCTCGCGGCGGGATTGCTCGTGCCGGCGAGCGGTGCGGTGCGTGTCTACGGTGCCCCGCCCACCAATGGACCGTCGGTCTATCGTCATGTCGCGCTGGTGCCCGAGCGTGAGGCGCTGCCGGCGATGATGAGTGCGCGGGCGTTTGTGGCTGCGCGCGCGGCGATGCTTGGCGTGCGCGATGTACGCGGTGCCGTCGATCGCGCGTTGGCGCTGGTGGAGCTGGACACGGTGGCTGATCGGAAGGTCGGTGGTTTCAGCAAAGGGATGCGTCAGCGAGCCAAGCTTGCGGCGGCGTTGGTGCATGAGCCGTCGCTCGTGCTACTCGACGAGCCGTTCAACGGGCTCGACCCGCGACAGCGCGTACACATGATGCGATTGCTCGAGGAGCGCGTGGCGGAGGGCACTGCGGTGCTCCTCAGTTCGCACATTCTCGAGGAGATCGAAGGGGTTGCGAACCGGATTCTGGTGATGCTCTCCGGTCGATTGGCGGCGAGTGGCGACTATCGCACGCTGCGCCGCCTGATGACCGACCAACCGCACACGGTTCGCGTGCGCTCGAGCAACGATCGCACACTGGCTTCGCTGTTGATGCAGGTGCCGAGTGTGCTGAGCGTGGAACTGTCGTCGGAAGGCGTGGTGGTGCGCACGAC
>Ga0163144_10002828_pt1 | contig 39720 bp, 29 predicted proteins | sample OliLak19BULKMAT1_FD_123175 | JGI IMG/M metagenome (GOLD analysis project Ga0163144, IMG submission 123175) | Freshwater microbial mat bacterial communities from Lake Vanda, McMurdo Dry Valleys, Antarctica - Oligotrophic Lake LV.19.BULKMAT1 | ecosystem: Environmental > Aquatic > Freshwater >...
AAGCCTGAATCAGACAAAGCCAAGCAGACCCGGGCGGCGGGAGGATGGTGTTCGTCCCCAGAAAAAACGCGCCTCGTGTTGGGCGCGTTTTTCATGTGGCGGAAGGGGCGTTGTGCGAAGGGAATGTCAGGGCTCGGAATCTTGGGTGTCCTGGGTTCTGTCTGCTGAGTTCCTCTGCTGAGTTCCGGTGCGAAGGGAATGTCAGGGCTCGGAATCTTGGGTGTCCTGAGTTTGGGGCCTGAGTTTGAGTTCTGTTCGACCGCGTTTCAGAAGCTGGAACCCGGCAACGCCAGGAAGGCCAGTTCGTCGGGTGTGGACGCGCGGCCGAGCAAGACGTTGCGATGCGGGTAGCGGCCGAACCGATCGATGATGGCTTTGTGCTTGAGTTCGTATTCGTGGTTTTTGGCCGGCGCGTGTTCGCGGAACAGGCCGTCGGCGAGCGCGTGGATGCTGGCCGACTCGCTGTGCATGTAGGGCATCAGCAGGAAACTTCGCTGGTTGGGCGTGAGCTCGGCGAGCGCGCCGCTGCGTACCGCTTCCTGCGACAGCGCCAGCGCCATCGGGTCCTGCGCGAATGCCAGCGGCGAGTCGCGGTGCAGGTTGCGCGAAAACTGGTCGAGCACGACCACCTCCGCGAGACGGCCGCGCGCCGTGTCGCGCCAGGCGTGCAGCTCGCCGGCGGCGGCCTGCTGCCAGGTTTTCATGAAGCGCGTGCACAGCAGCGCATCGAACTCCGGATCCGACTTGAACCAATGTTCAGTGGGGATTTCTTCGAACCAGAAGTGGAGGATGGATTCGCTCATGTGCGATCTGCTCTGGTCAGTCGGGCCTTCAGCGCCGGGCATCGCGGTCGCAACTTGGGGCCGTGGAATCCGTAGAGCAAGTGCGCGGCGCCGAGCAAGCTGGACAGGGGCATGGCGAAGAGCTCCGGGGGTACGACCGCAGTATCGTGCAAGCGGAAGCATTCGGCCAGACACGGGGCCGGAGTGTCTTTTTCAGTCGGATTGCCCGCTCTTTGCTGAAAGCCACATGCAAATGCGATAGGTTTGGTTGCGCTCACACGGGCGCAACAGGACGATCAAACGCCCTGCTCAGGCCCGATGATAGGGATGGTTGGCCAACAGGCTGCAGGCGCGATACAGCTGCTCGGCAACCACGAGGCGCACCAGCATGTGCGGCAATGTCAGCGGCCCCAGCGACCAACTTTCGTTTGCCGCCGCCAGCACTTCGGGCGGATGACCTTCGGGACCACCGATCAGGAACGCCAGGTCACGTCCTTGTTGTCGCCAAGCTTCCATGCGTTGCGCGAGCTGTTCGGAGGAATACGGCTTGCCGCGGCCGTCGAGGGTAACGATATGCGGCGTCTTTGGCAGTGCGCCAAGGACACGCTGGCCTTCATCGGTCATGGCGCGGGCCGCGTCGCGGCCCTTGCCGCGCAGGCCGGGTGCCACTTCCACCAGTTCAAACGGCAGCCAGTGCGACAGCCGCTTCTGGTAATCGGAAAAGCCGCTGGCCACCCAATCGGGTGCGCGTTCGCCTACGGCGATGAGGCGGGCTTTCATCTAGGGTGCAGGGGCAACACGAGCAGTGGCGATTGCACGCATCCAGGGGCTTTCGGTAGCGACTTGCGTCGCTCCTGCATAAGCAACGTGATCAGGCTTGCGAAGGCGGCTGGTCACCGACAGTCCACAGGCGTTCCAGCGCATAGAACTCGCGGACGCGCGGCAGCATGACGTGGACGATGACATCGCCGAGGTCGACGAGCACCCATTCGGCCTCGCGCTCGCCTTCGACGCCCAATGGCATCACGCCGCATTTCTTGGCGAACTGCACCACTTCGTCGGCCACCGATTTGACGTGCCGAGTAGAGGTGCCTGAGACGACGACCATGTAGTCGGCGATGCTGGTCTTGCCGCGCACGTCGATCTCGACGGCGTCCTTGGCTTTCATCTCTTCCAGTGCGGCGTGCACCTGTACGAGCAGGGCTTCCGGCGTCGGCGCCGGGTTCGGCATCTTGGTCTTGATGACCTGGGCTTGTGTGGTCAAAACGGTTTTCCGGTAGGCGGCATTGTCCGCGGGCGAATTATACGCCCTGCCCGGCGCTCGGCCCATTCACCCGGTAAAGACCCCGGTCATGGATGTATGCGGCCACGGGCGGCGCCACCAGGTCGGCCCAGGGCTGGTCCGTGGCTATGCGCCGGCGCACCTCGGTCGCCGACTCGGTGCGCAAGGGTCGCAGCGGCAACAGAGCGAAGAAACCGGCCGGCCGCTGGCGGAACTCGCGCGATGGGCGCCAGCGCGGGGAAATCTCGCCAAGGACGGCCGGTGCAGTCGCCTCGATGTCGCTGCGCGAGAGCAACAGCCCAGGACGCGGCACCGCCAGCACATGCGCCAGCTGGAAAATGCGCCGCCAGTCTTTCCAGGTATCGAGCTGCAGCAGCGAATCGCCGCCAATGACCCAGACCAACGGCGTTGAATCGCCGAGTTCATCGCGGAGCTGCTGGAGGGTATCGATGCTGTAGGAGCGGCCCTCGCGCATCAATTCACGGCGATCTACCTGCAGCCTGCCGTCGCCGGCAGCCGCCAGTTCCAGCATGATCGCGCGCTGCTCGGCGCTGGCACCGGGCGCAGCACGATGCGGCGGGTCTGCCGAGGGCACCAGGTGCACCGAGGCTTCGAGAACCTCGGCAACGGCACGGGCGACGGCGAGATGACCGTTGTGCACCGGGTCGAAGGTGCCGCCGTAACAGGCGTGCAGGCTCATTAAGCCAACAGCACGCGCGCTTTGGCATCGCTGATCGCCAGCAACAGGCGCTCCAGCGCCAGCCATGCATCGCCCGCCTCGCGGCCCTTGGCCATGCGGTCGATGCGCCCGGCCTCGCCGACGAAAGCCTCCCAGCGGCCGCAGGGATGGCGGTCAACGGCGCGGCGATACATGGCCTGCTTGTTGTCCCAGATGCGCGCCTCGCGCATGGCGTTCATCACGTTGCCACCGCTCGCGTGCACGCGCGACAGCGTGGCCACCTGGAGCAATTCCTTGGCAATGATGGGCAGCAAACCGGCGACCTGATCGCCTTCGGCGCGCAGCGCGGCAAGCATGCGCACGCAGCGGCTGGCTTCGCCCGACAGCGCGGCGTCAGCGAGTTTGAAAACGTCGTAGCGCGAAGAATCCGCGACCAGGCGCAGCATCTCTTCGGCCGTGATCAGCGTGCCGGCGCGCGCGTTGGCGGGGGGCGCATCACCCGATCCCAGCAGCAGGGACAGCTTGTCCACTTCCTGCGCCGCCGCCAGCAGGTTGCCCTCGACACGCTCGGCCAGCAGCGCTGCCGCTTCCGGCGTTGCCCCCAGGCCACGGCTGCGCAGGCGACGCAGCAGCCAGTCGTTGAGCTCATGCAGCTTGACCGGCCAGACCGGCACGAAATGCCCAACCTTGGTAATCGACTCACTCCATTTGCCGGCGTGATTGCGGCTCCAGTCCTGCGCCGTGATCATCAGCACCGTGTCCGGCGGCGGGTTGTCGCAGTACTTGCGCAACGCTTCGCCGCCGTCCTTGCCGGGCTTGCCGCTGGGCAGGCGCAGGTCGAACAAGCGGCGCGTGGCGAACAGGCTGAGCGAGGCCAGACCCATGGCCAGCTCGTCCCAGTCGAAATCCTTGTCGGCGTCGATGACCTCGCGCTCGCTGTAGCCCTGCTCGCGCGCCTTGGCACGCAGGGCATCGGCACATTCCTGCACGATCAGCGGCTCGCTGCCGGCGATCAGGTATACCGGCTTGAGCGCTTCGCTGGCGATCTGCTGGGCAAAGCGGTCGGGCTTGATCTCCATCCGGATGGGCGTCGTATCAGCGGACGGCAGCGATCACGGCTTCGGACGCAGCGCCAGGTCGAGCCGGCGCAGGATCGCCGCCTCCATGTCACGGCGCAGTTCGCGCTGCAGCAGTTCCTGCTCGGCCGGGCTGCCGGCGGAGGCGTTGGCGTCGTAGCTGTATTCGCGGCTGAGTTCGACGACCCGCTTGTCGAGCACCAGCGCACCGGCTGAATCGGTGAGCGCGAATTCCACCCGATAGCGGATCACGTACTCGCGCACGCGGGCGAACTGATCCACCGACAGCGGATTGGTGCTGAAGCTCTCGCTGAGGATTTTGAGCGTCGCTGCGGGTTGGCCAGCAACGGCCGGCTGCGCGCCCGCACGGCCCAGCGCCTGAGCCAGATCGTCGGCGAGAGGGCTGTAGGGATCACTGGCAACGATCTGCAGCGGGCCAAGGCTGGCGGGCACCAGCATTTGCTGACGCGGATGGAAACCGCAGGCAACCAGCGTGGTGGACAGAACGATTGCGATAAGGACACGACGCATGGTTTACCCCGCCACGATGTTGACGATCTTGCCGGGCACGATGATGACTTTTTTCAGCATCTGCCCTTCAAGGAATTTGGCCACGTTGGTTTCGGCCAGCGCGATTTTTTCGATATCTTCGCGTGCGGCGTTCACCGCCACCTCGATGGTACCGCGAAGCTTGCCGTTGACCTGCACTGCCAGCGTGAGCGCATCGCGCACCAGCGCCTGCGGATCGGCTTTCGGGAACGGCAGGTCCTCCAGCGTGGTTTCCGCGTGGCCCAGCAGCTTCCACAGCGCGTGGCTGGTATGCGGCGTGATCGGGTTGAGCAGCAGCGACACCGTCTCGAAAGCCTCCTGGCGCAGGGCGCGGGCGTTGTCGCCGGTCTCGTCGAACTTTGCCAGCGAGTTCAGCAATTCCATCACCGCCGCAATCGCAGTGTTGAAGGTGTAGCGGCGGCCATAGTCATCACCGACCTTCTGGATGGTTTCATGCAGTTGGCGACGCAGGTTCTTTGCCGCCGGGCTGAGCGCGGAACCGTCAAGCGTCGACACGTCGCCCGCCGCTCCTGCGCGTCCTGCGCCCGCGGCACTCGGACTTCCATGTCCACCGTCCGCCACATGCCGGTGCGCCTGCGCCCACAGCCGGCGCAGGAAACGCGCCATGCCCTCGACGCCGGATTCGTTCCAGTCCAGCGACTGCTCCGGCGGCGCGGCGAACATCGAGAACAGGCGCACGGTGTCGGCGCCGTATTTGTCCACCATGGTCTGCGGGTCTACGCCGTTGTTCTTCGACTTCGCCATCTTCTCGGTGCCGCCGATGTGGACCGGATCGCCGTCGCTGCGCAGCACGGCGCCGATGGCATGGCCCTTGGCGTCACGCTGCACATCGACATCGGCCGGGTTGAACCACTCGTTCGGCGCACCTGGGTTTTCGCGATAGAACGTATCGGCGATCACCATGCCCTGGCACAGCAGGTTGCTGGCTGGTTCGTCCGTCTTAACCAGCCCGGCGTCGCGCATGAGCTTGTGATAGAAGCGGAAATACATCAGGTGCATGATCGCGTGCTCGATACCGCCGACGTACTGGTCCACCGGCAGCCAGTAGTTGGCGCGCTCGTCGACCAGATCACTGGCACCCGGCGAGGTATAGCGCGCGTAGTACCAGCTGGACTCCATAAAGGTGTCGAAGGTGTCGGTCTCGCGCTCGGCCGGGCCACCGCAGTTCGGGCAGGTGGTTTTGCGCCAGTCCGGGTCCGCCTTGATCGGTGATTTCATGCCGGTGAACGCCACGTCCTCGGGCAACACTACCGGCAGCTGGTTTTCCGGCACCGGCACCGCGTCGCACTTGGCGCAGTAAATGATCGGGATCGGGCAACCCCAGTAGCGCTGACGGCTGACGCCCCAGTCGCGCAAGCGGAAGTTGATCCGGCGTGCGCCTTGGTGTTCGCGCTCGAATTTTTCCACCAGATGCTCGAAGGCCTGCTTGTAGCCCATGCCGTCGAGTTCGCCGGAGTTGACCACCATCAGGTCGCCTCGATTCTTGTCGCCGTACCACTCCTTCCAGGTGTCGATGTCGTAGGCGAAGTCGGGCGTTGGATGCGGCGGCAGCGGCGGGCGGATCGCGATCACCTGTTTGATCGGCAGCGAATACTTGTGCGCAAACTCGAAATCGCGCTCATCGTGCCCCGGCACTGCCATCACCGCGCCGGTGCCATAGCCCATCAGCACGAAGTTGGCGACCCACACCGGCACCTTCTCGCCGCTGACCGGATGCACGGCGAAGATGCCGGTATCGCAGCCTTTCTTTTCCTGCGTTTCCAGCTCGGCCTCGGACACGCCGCCGTGCCGGCATTCCTCGATGAACGCGGCGAGCCGGGGATTGCCTGCTGCTGCTTTCAGCGCCAGCGGATGTTCGGCAGCCACCGCGAGATAGGTGACGCCCATCAGGGTGTCCGGCCGCGTGGTGAACACGGTCATCGGCTCGCTTTCACCCTCGATGGCGAAATGGATGTCCAGGCCTTCGCTGCGGCCGATCCAGTTGCGCTGCATGGTCTTGACCGCATCGGGCCAGCCGCTCAGCGTGTCGAGCCCGTCCAGCAACTCCTGCGCGTAGTCGGTGATCTTCAAAAACCACTGCGGGATCTCGCGCTTCTCGACGACCGCGCCGCTGCGCCAGCCGCGGCCATCGATCACCTGTTCGTTGGCCAGCACGGTCTGGTCGACCGGGTCCCAGTTCACCACCGAATTCTTGCGATAGACGATGCCCTTGCGGAACAGCCGGGTGAACATCAGCTGTTCCCAGCGGTAGTACTCCGGCGTGCAGGTGGCGAATTCTCGGGTCCAATCGATCGCATAGCCCAGCGCCTGCAGCTGGCCCTTCATGTGCGCGATGTTGGCGTAGGTCCACTGGGCCGGCGCCGTTTGGTTTTTGATCGCGGCGTTCTCGGCCGGCAGGCCGAAGGCATCCCAGCCCATCGGCTGCAGCACGTTGAAACCACACATGCGCTTGTAGCGGCTGATCACGTCGCCGATGGTGTAGTTGCGGACATGTCCCATATGCAGCGCGCCCGAGGGGTACGGCAGCATGGACAGGCAGAAATACTTGGGCTTGCCGGTGTCTTCCACCACCTCGAAGGCGCGGGTAGCCTGCCAATGGGCTTGCGCGGCAGCTTCCACCGCCTTGGGCTGGTAGGCGTTGGGGTCGATTTGGTCGTGCATCGGGAATGGGTCAAAAGGCTGAAAAACAGTGGCTTAGGGTACCAGACTGGGGTCGGAGTGAGCTTTTTGGCGATGGAAAAGCCAGTGGGTAGAGGGAAAAGCTGTCGGGTCGAGACCCGACCGACGTTTAGCCTGGGCCAGCCCAATCTTGCCGGTAACTGCCCCGATTCACCGCCCGGTGGAAACTTGAATACGGCCAGTCGCGCACCCGTGCCACATGGCCATGCCTGACCGGGTTGAAATGAACGCAGTCGATATGCCGCTGCAGGTCATCCTCGTCCTGGATCAGGTACTCCCAATAGCGTCGTTGCCAGATGCCTCGCTCGCCCTTGGCGGTGCGAACCGCGGATCGCCGCTCAACCGGCGGCAACTGGCGTGAAAATCCCGACTTGATATGCCGCCAGCGCGTGGCGTTGTCGGCATCGCCTTTCGGCAGGCGCCAATTGCAATGCAGAAGATCGGGCAACACCACGACGGCCAATAGATCGAAAGGCCGCAATTTGTGCGCCGCGTGCAACGACGTGCGCAAGCAAGTCACCTGCTCCACCAGCAATCGCCGCCGCCGTTCCAGCAGGTTGACCGTGAAAAAATATGTGCCGCCCGGCACCCAGACACGACGATAGTCCGACATCGCCAAAGCCTGCCGCATATCCACGCCCCGCCACCGCAGGAAAACCCCGCCACCCCGCGTCCGAAATGCAGGTCGGGTTTCAACCCGACATCGCCCTCGACAAACCCACCAAGAAATATCTAAATCTGTGCGTAAATGAAACTTCGGCTCGCTACAACCCCGCTGATGCATCGTCTGTCCCGATGCGGGCAACGTTTCGCTCATTCCTCCACGCATCAACACCCTATGCACCCATTTAGCTAAACGAGCGAGCGCAGGCTCCCAAAGCGCCGCCTCAACAATCACCTGCGGCGCCTGCCTAACAACCTCCATCGCCTCTTTGTCGACAACGTCTGCGCCATCAGATAAGGCATTACCGACCCTTGCGTATTTATGTCCGAGAGAACTGCTGTAATTCTGGCATTCAGTCATCTCATCGACAGGCTCCTCCGCCTCTAACCCCGTCGTATCCGCCAAATTGGCAGGCGAATTATCCGCATACGCATACCGATTCAAACTCTGCGGCCTTTCTGCATCCGGCGTCACGAACAGACCTGGCGCCGGGTTCATCTCGCGCGCGCCCATGTGGTGCAGCCCGCTCTCATCCAGCCGCTGGCCAGCCAAGCCGATCGGGCCGATGCTGCCTGCCAGGACGCGACCAAACGGCGACAGCACCTGCCGATTGATCACCAGGCCAGCCTCATCGGTCATCGTGGTCGCGGAGTTGAGCGGGTCGCCGTGGTAGAAGACAAGCCCCGCCGCCGTCACCAGGTCACGGGCAATACGCATCCCATTGAAGAAGTAGTAATTGGTGTCCAAACTCCCGCGCACATCGGGGAAGCGGTAAAACTTGAAAAGTTTGCTTAAGAACGCGGCGTTGCCCTGCTTCCAGCGGATACCGTCACCGTCATACGACGTGGCCAAGCCGTTGACAAGCACCGGACGATTCTCGATGTCGTAGCCGATGCTGACGCCGCGACCTGCCAGCAAGTTGCCATTGGCATCGTAGCTGTGGGCGAGGCCCGCCACGCTCTGCTGCGCGTGCACGGGAATGCCGACGCCGCCATTGAAGCTGTCGGGTCGAGACACGACCTACGGCGCGTGGGCTTGGCCCATGGCGACATCCCGATCTTGGTTCTATCCGACCAGCGGGAGGGATACAATCGGGCCGGATCGATCAGACCAGGCGCCAGCCATGCTGGCGCATCATCATCGGCATGTGCCTGCGGACTTACGCAACGCAGGGCCCTAGGGGAAAACAGAATGTCATGGACAACTCGCCTCATCGCCGCCGGCCTGGTTTGTGCCGCCATTGGTTTGCCTTCCATCAGCAAGAGCGCAGCGCCTGATCCTCTCGCAGAAAGGGCTGCAACTGGCAGTTCGGAGTCGAAAGATGGCCTTTGGAAGGTTGTCGATGAAAATTTGATCGCAGCCCGGCAGCCCAGACGCATCGTGCCGCAGGCCTATCGCAGCCTCAAGCTGGACAACAGCCTGCTGAAGTCGAGGCTGGCGAACGCTCCGCTGGAAGGCAAAGAAGCGGGTGTTGAGCCGATGGTGCTGTCGCTGCCGATGCCGGATGGCAGCTTTGCCCAGTTCCGCATCGTCGAATCGCCAATCATGGCGGCGGAGCTGGCTGCGAAATTTCCCGAGATCAGGACCTATGCCGGACAGGGCATCGATGATCCGGGCTCAACGCTGCGCTTTGACGTCACCCCCAGCGGTTTCCACGCACAGATCCTGTCCACCAAGGGAACCAGCTATATCGATCCGTTCCAGCCCGGTGACCGCGAGCACTACATCGCCTATGCCAAGCGCGACTACCTGCCCTCGCGCGAGCGGATGCAATGTCTGGTGACCGGTTCGGACACGCCCGTGCCCCATGACGTGCCCCTGTCCAGCGGCGAGTATCGACAGGATTCGACAGCCGCGGTTTCATCCGGCAGCACCCTGCGAACCTACCGGCTGGCCGTGGCGGCCACGGGCGAATACACGCTGTTCCATGGCGGTACGGTCGCTGCAGGCTTGGCCGGCATCGTGACCACGATGAACCGGGTCAATGGCATCTATGAGCGTGAGGTCAGCGTACGAATGGTGCTGGTCGCCAACAACGACCTGATCATCTACACCAATGCCGCCACCGACCCCTATGCCAACAGCTCCGGCGACCTCAACGCGAATCAGTCCACGCTGGACTCGATCATCGGCAGCACCAACTACGACATCGGACATCTGGTAGGTACCGGCGGCGGCGGTGTCGCCTCGCTGCGTTCGCCCTGCTCGACCAGCAAGGCAAGAGGCCTCACGGGCTCTTCTGCCCCGCTCGGCGATGCCTTCGACGTGGATTATGTCGCCCACGAAATGGGCCACCAGTTCGGCGGCAACCACACCTTCAACGGCTCCGTGAGCAGTTGCTCGGGCAGCAACCGCAATGCCTCTACGTCCTATGAGCCGGGCAGCGGCATCACCATCCAGGCCTATGCCGGCATCTGCAGCGCCGACAACCTGCAGTCGAACAGCGAAGACTATTTCCATCGCGTCAGTCTGGACGAGATCCTCGCCTTTACTACCAGCGGCACCGGCACCTGCAGCGTCAATACCGCGACTGGCAATACGCCTCCGGTGGTGACGGCGCCGGCCGATGTCACCATTCCCGCCCAGACGCCGTTTACACTCACGGCCGAAGGTACCGACGCCAACGGCGACACCTTGACCTATCTCTGGGAAGAGTACGACTCATCGGCAAGCTTCACCTCCGGCCCCTTTGCCGGCGGCGTGCTGACAGACAACGGCATCAGCGCTATTTTCCGCTCCTACGCGCCCACCAGCAGCCCGACCCGGGAATTCCCCAGCCTCCGCTACCAGCTTGCCAACGCCAACACGCCACCCGCGACCTCGCCGGCGCCAGGGACAACCACACCGCTGTGGATGACCGGCGAAGTGCTGCCGACCACCACACGCGCCATGAAATTCAGGGTGACCGTCCGCGACAATCGCGCCGGCGGCGGCGGCACCAATGACGACGAGATGATCGTCAACACCGTCAGCACGGCGGGGCCATTCGTGATCACGGCACCCAATGCTGCAACCTCTTGGGCCGCCGGCTCGGCGCAAACGGTCACATGGAACGTCACCAATACCGACATCGCACCAATCAACGCGGCCAATGTCCGCCTCAAGCTGTCCACCGACGGCGGCAATAGCTATGCCGTCGTGCTGGCCGCCAGCGTCCCCAACAACGGTTCGGCCAACATTACGGTACCGGCCAATACGCCGGCCACCTTGCAGGGGCGAGTACGGGTCGAGGCGATCGGCAATATCTTTTTCGACATCTCAGACGCCAATATCACCATCACCTCGGCCAATGCCGCGCCGACCATCACGGTCACCGGTTCGGTGACCACGCGTCAGGGAAGCGCGGCCGTCGTCGGCAACGTGGCCACCGTGGCCGATGCCAACGGCAACGCGATCACCGTCAGTCTTGCCGATGTTCCGCCCGAATTGACCGCTTCGGTCGTCAATGCCTCCGGTACCGTGCAGCTCACGGCCGCGGCGGCCTGCTCGCTGGTGGCCCCGACCAGCGGCAACAAGGTCTATCCGCTCACCCTGATCGCTACCGACAGCCTGGGCAGCACGGCGGCAGCGGCGGTCAACGTCAATGTCGGAAGCAACCTGATCCCGACCTTGGGCACCTACGCCAACACGACTACGTTCGTCTCGACAAACCTGCAGGTCACGCCCAGCGCCGCGCCCAGCGATGGCAATGGCAACCTGACCGGCAGCGCCAGCGTGTCGCCCACCACCCTGCCCGGAGGGGGCACCGTGTCGGTGGCGGCCAACGGCGTGGTTACCGTCAACACCACGGCTGGCACGACATTCGGTGCCTATCCGATCGCGATCAGCGTCAACGACAGCTGCGGAGCGCGCGAATCCGTGTCGTTCGTGCTGACTGTTGCCTCGCCCGATCCGTCACTCAGCCTCGCCGACAGTGACGTGACCAGCGGCAACGCGCTTATCGAACCCAACGAGTGCAATACGCTGGCCTTGGCCGTCGCCAACAGCGGCGGCAGCACCGCCAGCACGGTGACCTCGACGCTGTCCACGAGCACGCCGGGCGTGAGCATTTTCCAGCCCGCGTCGGCCTACGCCAATATCGCGGTCGGCAGCCAGGTCTTGAATACCACGCCGTTCCAGATCAGCACCGACAGCAGCGTGCAGTGCGGCACCAATATCTCGCTCACGCAGACGGTGACTTACGCCGGCAACGGCTCGCCGGTCAACTTCAACTTCAGCCTCCCGGTGGGCCAGCCTCCTTCGGAAAACTACGTGTTCACCGCAGGCACCGGTGCCGCCGTGCCTGCCGGTGGCGTGTTGCTCGCCAGCAGCAATGCCGACGATGCTGTACTCAGCCTGCCCGTGCCTGACGGTTTCAATTTCTCCGTCTACAACACGGCGGTGGCCGGTGGCAGCACGCTGCGGGTCAGCAGCAACGGCAACCTGCAGTTGGCCGCATCTGGCGGCAGTGCCCAATACAACAATGTTGCCTTGCCCAGTACCGGCAGCTATTTGGGCGGCACTTTCCCGGCCGGCTCAGCATCTTTGTTTCCGTACTGGACCGACCTGCTTCTGAACGTTACCAACGGCGGCATCTATACCCAGCTCACCGGCACGGCACCTAACCGGCAGTGGATCATCGAGTGGCGCGGACGCGTGTTTAACGATGGTGCGAGCGCTATCAATACCATCGTCGCCCTCGTCCTTACCGAAGGAACCAACAGGCTCGAATACCGCTACCTGCAAACCGGCACCGGCGCCAGCGCCAATGGCGGCGATGCGACCATCGGCATACAGGCGGCCAGCAGCGGCAGCCGGTTCACCCAATACTCGCTCAACACGGCGAGCATCAGCGCCGGCACGGTATTGACCGCCACCTTGCCCCTGAGTGCCTGCACGCCCGGGCTGGGCGTATGCGGCGCCCCACCCACGCCGTCCCTGTCTGTGGCCGATGTGTCGGTGACCGAGGGCAATGGCGGTGTGCGCAGCGCCACCTTCACGGTTTTGCTTTCCAGTCCCGCTCTCAGCGGTGGCGTGAGTTTCAACATCGCCACGACCAGCGCTGACTCCTACGGGAATGCAGCCAAGCCCGGCAGCGACTATGCCGCCGCCAGCGCCGTCGGCAAAACGATTGCCGCAGGCCAGTCCAGTGCGACATTCACCGTCAAGATCTACGGCGACACCAAGGTCGAACAGGACGAGTTGTTCCAGGTCATCGTCAGCAGCGTCAGCGGCGCTACGGTAGCCAATGACATCGCTGCCGGCACCATCCTCAATGATGACGCCGGTTCGGTCCTGTCCGTGGATGACGACTCGGCTCCGGCCTCGACGACCAGCATTGCATCGATCCAGGGCAACGGGCTGGTATCGCCCTTGGCCGGCCGCTACATCTCCGCGCGCGGCATCGTCACTGCCCTGCTTGGCGATGGCTTTTTCCTGCAGGCGGCCGATGGCAACAACGATGCTGATCTTGCGAGTTCGGAGGGTTTGTTCGTATTCACGGGGGCGGTGGCTTATGCACACGTGAAGCTCGGCAACTTCATCGAAATTCGCGGCCAGGTCCAGGAAACCCTGCCTTATGCCAGCCGCAGCAGCCTCTCCCTGACCCGGATCGCCGCCCGCGAGTTGTCGCTGATTTCATCTGGCCATGCGCTGCCGAAGCCGGTTGTCCTCGATGCCAGCGTTCTCCGGGCGAATCGCGCTGTGGCCTGGCTGGAACGTTACGAAGGCATGCGCGTGGCTATTCCCCGGCTGACCGTGGTCGCCGCTGCGAGCGGTGACATCGACGAGACCACGGCGTTGTCGACCAGCGATGGCAGGTTCTACGGCGTTGCCAGCGGCACGGCGCGCCCGTTCCGTGAACCGGGCCTGCATTCGCTTGAAATGGCGCCGCTGCGTGCCGGCGTCAATCCGCCCGTCTTCGACGGCAATCCAGAGCGTGTGCAGATCGACAGCCTTGGCCAGACCGGTGCCCGCGCATTGGCCGTGGATGCTGGAGACCGCGTCACCGGCCTGGTCGGCGTGCTCAGCCAGGGCCGGGGTGCCTACGCCTTGCTGCCGGATCCTTCCTCGCAGACGCAGGTGGTTGCCGGCGCCGTGCCGCGTGCCGTCAGCCTGCCTTCGGCATCCGACATGACCATCGGCAATTTCAACGCACGCCGATTCTTCGACGACAGGGATGATCCGACGTTCGCCGAACCGGTACTGACTGCCAAGGCCTATGCCCTGCGTCTGGCCAAGGCGGCAAACGCCATCTGCGCCTATGCCCGCAATCCGGACATCCTGGGCGTTGCCGAGGTCGAGAACCTGTCCACGCTCAGCGACATGGCCGAAGCCGTAAACAGCCAGGCCGGCAACCTGTTGTTCCCCGGCGCCTGCAGCGGCAATCCCGGCTATCAGGCGCATCTGGCCAAGGGCAATACCAGCGGCAATATCGGCTTCCTGGTCAGCACCGCCAGCGTGCGTCCGGGCGTAGCGCGCGTGCAGGTGCTGTCGACGCTGCAACACGGCAAGAGCGCCCGCTTCAGCCATGCTGATGGCAGCGCCGAGGCCTTGTTCGAACAGACGCCCATGGTCATGCGCGCACGCATCAACAAGACCGATGGCAAGGCCGAGTTGCTGACGGTGATCGCCAACCAACTGCACTCAACCGAAGGCATCGACAGCGACGCACCCGGCAGCCACGGCTGGGCCACGCAGGGCGAGTATGTGCGTGCCAAGCGTCGGGCCCAGATGCTGTACATGGCCGGCCTGATCCAGTCGCACCAGAAGGCCAACCGCCGCGAGCGCATGGTGGTGCTGGGTGGCTTCGAGAGCAACGAGTTCAGCGATGGCCACGATGACCTGATGGGCCTGCTGACCGGCCGTTCGGCCAGCCGCCGCGAACTGTTGGCCCACGCCGACAGCCCGATGAGTCCGCCGTTGACCAACCTGACCTTGCAGATGCCGCAAGCCGAGCGTTATTCAGTCACCCGCGAAGGTAATGCCGAGGCGGTGGACCATGTGCTCGTCAATCAGTCCCTGCTTGCCGGCCGTTACCGGCTGCACACCGAATACGCGCGCATCAACGCCGATTTCGGCGAAGACAATGCCGGCGATTTCAGCGTGCCACTGCGGGTATCGGACCATGACGCTGTGGTGCTGTACCTGGGCGAGCCATGAGCTTGCCCAACCAAGCCAACAGCAGCCGATAGCTGCACCCAGCAGATGTCCAGCAAATCCGGCGCAGAAATGCGCCGGATTTTTTGTGCCCACAAATACAAACGTAGGCCGGGTCTCGACCCGACAGCTTTTTCAGATATTGACAACACAACACCATCAACAATCGCGCGACATTTCCACAACCGATCCTGCGCCCAACAAATTCACCTCCCCATCGGTGAGCACTCGCCACCGCCCTTTCGGCAAATTGCCCAACTGCAATGGGCCAATCGCCACGCGAAGCAAACGCAATACCGACACATCGAATGCGGCAAGCAATCGTCGAATCTGCCGGTTTCGACCCTCGTCCAGCACGATTTCCAGCCAGGCGTTTTTCTGACCCACCCGCAAAGAATGAACGGAGCTTGCGCTCAGTTTCTCGCCCTCAATGACTATGCCGCTCTGGATTTTTTCCAACAGATCATCGTCCGGCAACCGGCCTATCTGCACGTGGTAGGTCTTGTTCGGCCCCGACTGCGGATCGGTGATGCCTGCGGCCCATACCGGATCATTGCTGAACAGCAGCAGGCCTTCGCTGGCCTTGTCGAGCCGGCCGACCGGCGCCAGCCAGGGCAGGCCGGCGCCTTCCAAACAGCGATAAACGGTATCGCGATCGTGCTCGTCCTGGGTTGTCGTCACCAGGCCGCGCGGTTTGTTCAGCATCAACACCATTCGCGCGACCGGCGCCTGATCGCGGCCCTCGATCTCGATGCGATCGACACCCTGCCGCACCGGGAACTCGGCATCGCGCACGATACGACCATTCACTTTCACGCGCCCTTCGCGCACCCAAAGCGCCGCCTGTGTTCGCGAACCGATGCCGAGCTTGGAAATCACCCGGGCGACGCCATGGCGTGGCGTTTCCAAGGTGCCCGTGTATGTTTTTCGCTGCATCCGCTTAGCATGTCCGAGCGTATAAGGTATGGCTACCCTCCTGATGCAGAACCTTGCCATGACCGAGCACCGCGCCAGCGTCCACTGGACCCGACAGGGCCATCCGTTCACCTATGAAGGCTATTCACGCGACCATGCGCTCGGCTTTGAAAACGGCCAGACGGCGCTGGGCTCGGCCGCACCCGACTACCTCGGCAATAGCGATGCACTGAACCCGGAAACCCTGCTGCTGGGCGCGCTGGCGTCCTGCCACATGCTCACGTTTCTCGCGGTAGCCGCCAAGCGCGGCTACGTGATCGAGCGCTATTCCGACGCAGCTGTTGGCACATTGGCAAAAAACGCCGATGGCCGCATGGCCATCACCCACTGCCGGCTCAGCCCCCGCATTGAATTTTCAGGCGATAAAACGCCTGATGCCGCCGAACTTGTGCGCCTGCACGGCAAGGCACACGAAAATTGCTTCATTGCCAATTCACTTCGTACTGAAGTGTTCATTGAATAGCGCTGACGGCAACCGGTTCACCCTGCCATCACCGCAACGCCAACACTATTGCTGCCCATGATTGATACCGCCACCGACGCTGCGCCCGCCCCCCGGCGCAACGCTTTCATCGCAATGGTTCGCTGGTTCGACACCAGCCTGGCGACCAAACCCGATGACTCCAAGCTCGACCGCATCGACTGGCTGCGCGTCGTGCCGTTCATTGGCCTGCACCTGGCCTGCCTCGGCGTTATCTGGGTGGGGTTTTCCTGGTTCGCGCTAGGCATGGCAATCGCACTCTATGCGCTGCGCATGTTCGCCATCACTGGTTTCTACCATCGCTATTTTTCCCACAAGGCGTTCCGCACCTCGCGGCCCGTGCAGTTTTTTTTCGCCGCGCTCGGAGCCGCCAGCGTCCAGCGTGGGCCGCTGTGGTGGGCAGCGCACCATCGCCACCACCATCGCCATGCCGACACCGAACACGACATCCACTCGCCGCGCCACGGCTTCTGGCGCAGCCACATGGGCTGGTTCATGACGCCGCGCAGTTTCGCCACCGACCATGACGCGGTCAAGGACTTGTCGCGGTTCCCCGAACTGCGCATGCTCGACCGTTACGACATCCTGGTACCGGTGCTGCTGGCGGTCTTCCTGTTCGTGTTCGGCGGCTGGCTGCAGAGCTCCATGCCGGAACTCGGCACGAGCGGGCCTCAGTTGCTGGTGTGGGGCTTCTTCGTTTCGACTGTCGTTCTGTTCCACGTCACTGTCACCATCAACTCGCTGGCACACCGCTGGGGCAGCCGCCGCTTCGCCACCCGCGACGACAGTCGCAACAATTGGCTGCTGGCGCTGCTGACGTTTGGCGAGGGCTGGCACAACAACCACCACCACTTCCCGGGCTCGGCACGTCAGGGCTTCACTTGGTGGGAGTACGACCTGACTTACTACACGCTGCGCGTGATGTCGTGGTTCGGCCTGGTCTGGGACCTTAAAACCGTTCCCCCAGCATTGCGTAACGCCCGTCCGCATCGAGCATGACGGCGATGCAACCATGAGGATTGCCGTCATCGGCAGCGGCATCGCCGGCATGGGCGCAGCCTGGCTACTGTCGCGCCAACACGAAGTCGTTTTGTTTGAAAGGACGCACGGCTCGGCGGCCACACGCATACGCACAAGGTGGTCCAAGCCGGGCGTGAATATGCCGTCGACAGCGGTTTCATCGTGCATAACCCGCTGAACTACCCGCTGCTCACGCGTTTGTTCGACGAACTCGGCGTAGCCTCGCAGCCCACCACGATGGGATTCTCGGTGCAGGACGCGCGCAGCGGCCTGGAGTACAACGCCACCAATCTCAACGCGATGTTCTGCCAGCGCCGCAACCTGCTGTCGCCGTCTTTCATCCGCATGGTGCGCGAAATCCTGCGTTTCTATCGCGAAGCCTCGGCCTTGCTGCAGGAAGCCGGCGATGGCCCGACGCTGGGCGACTACCTGCACGGCAACGGCTACTCGAAGCTTTTCATCGACAACCACCTGATCCCGATGGCTTCGGCGCTGTGGTCCTCGCCCTCGTCGACAATTCTTGAATTTCCGGCGAAGTACCTCGTGCGCTTCATGGACAACCACCACATGCTGCAGGTTGATACCCGGCCACAGTGGCGAGTGGTGACGGGTGGCTCGTCAAGCTATATCGCGGCGCTGCAGGCACGCTGGCGCGTTGACGCCAGGCTGGAATCGGCGGTTCGACGCATCCACCGGGATGCCGACGGCGTGACCCTGCACACCGATCACAGCGACGAGTATTTCGATCAGGTCGTACTCGCCTGCCACAGCGATCAGGCGCTGGCCCTGCTCACCGATGCCAGCAACCTCGAGCGCGAGGTGTTGGGCGCCATCACCTACCAGGACAACGAAACCATCCTGCACACCGACGCGCGCATATTGCCGAAGAACCGCAGGGCCTGGGCCGCGTGGAATGCCTACGTGCCGTCGGAGCCCGGGCAACATTGCACCGTCAGCTACTGCATGAACCTGCTGCAGTCGCTGCAGTCCCCGGAGCCGTTCGTGGTCACGCTGGGCCGCGGCGATGAGATTGCGCCGGAAAAAATCATCGCTCGCATGCGTTACCAGCACCCGGTCTATACCCATGCCAGCGTGGCAGCGCAGGCGCGGCGAGACGAGATCAACGGCGGCAATCGCACCTGGTTCGCCGGCGCCTACTGGGGTTTCGGTTTCCACGAAGACGGGCTGCGGAGCGGCGTCGACGTGGCGCGCGCGCTGGGGGTGGACTGGTGAGCGTGCCGGCATTCCAGAGCGCGATTTATGAAGGCTGGGTGCGGCATCGCCGTTACGCGACCAGCGCGCATGAATTCCGCTACCGGATATTCCACCTGTATCTGGACCTTTCCGAACTGGAAAAAGTATTCAAGGGCCGCTGGTTCTGGTCGTTCAACCGCCGCAACCTCGCCCAGGTTCGCCGCAGCGATTATTACGGCGATGCGTCGATCAGCATCGACAGCGCCGTTCGCAATCGCGTTGAAGCCGAGACCGGAACACGTCCGACCGGTCCGATCCGCCTGCTCACCCATGGCCGCTATTTTGGCGTGACCATGAATCCGGTCAGCTTCTATTACGGTTTTGCCGATGATGGCGTAACGATGGACTGGATGCTGGCGGAGATCACCAACACGCCATGGGGCGAGCGCCACGCCTATTTTTTGCCGGTGGCCGCGGCGCAGGCACATGGCCGGGCGCTGCACTGGCAGTTCGACAAGCAGTTCCACGTTTCGCCCTTCCTGCCCATGGATCGTGGCTATCGCTGGTCGTTCACGCCTCCGGCCGATGACCTGAACGTGCACATGGACGTGCTCGCCGGCGACTCACGCGAATTTGACGCAACCTTGACGCTCGAACGCAGGCCGCTCAACGCCAACACGCTGGCGTCATGCCTGGCGCGGTATCCCTTGCTGACGCTTAAAGTGGCTGCGGCGATTTATTGGCAAGCCCTCCGCCTGTGGCTCAAACGCGTTCCGTTCATCAGCCATCCTTCCAGCAACACCAACGACACCCTGCAAGCCAAGAGCCCATGAGCACACCTGTCGATACCTTCAATCCCTCTTCCATCGCCAGCGACGACTTCGGTGGCCTCAACCGCTGGCTGCGCGCGCGCCTGTTCGACAAACTCGATCGAATCAAAGGCGGCCGCATCACCGTCCGCGACGCGCTAGGCAAGCGCGTGCTCGGCGAGGCCGGCAGCGAAGGACTCGATGTGCACTTGAACGTCCAATCGGGCGAGTTCTACCGCGAGGTTGCCAGCAATGGCTCCGTGGGTGCCGGCGAGTCCTACATGGCCGGCCACTGGTACTGCGACGACCTCGTATCCCTGATGCGCCTGTTGGTGCGCAACCGCGACCTGCTCGACGGCGTCGAATCCGGCCCGGCGCGCCTCGGCGGCTGGCTGATGAAGGCGATGCACTCGTTCCGACGCAACACGCGCACCGGCAGTCGCCGCAACATTGCCGCCCACTACGACCTTGGCAATCCGCTGTTCAAGCTCTTCCTGGACGACAACCTGATGTATTCCTCAGCGATCTTCGCTGATGAAAACGAAAGCCTGGAGGTCGCCTCGCGGCGCAAGCTCGATCGCATCTGCCAGAAGCTTGACCTTCAGCCAAGCGACCACCTGTTGGAAATCGGCACCGGCTGGGGCGGCATGGCCCTGCATGCGGCCAGACACTACGGCTGCCGGGTGACGACGACGACGATTTCCCGCGAGCAGCATGCGTTGGCCTCGGCTCGCATCGCCGAGGCCGGGCTGTCCGAGCGCGTTACCCTGCTGCTGCAGGACTATCGCGATCTCGAGGGCAGCTACGACAAGCTGGTGTCGATCGAGATGATCGAGGCCATCGGCCACCAGTATCTCGACACCTATTTCGAAAAATGCGCGTCCCTGCTCAAGGACGACGGCATCGCGCTGGTGCAGGCCATCACCATCGAGGACCACCGCTACCAGCAGGCCCTGCGTTCGGTGGACTTCATCAAGCGGCACATCTTTCCCGGCAGCTTCATTCCCTGCGTGAGCGTCATGGTCGATGCCGCTGCCAATGCCGGACAGCTGCGCCTGCTGAATCTGGAGGACATCGGGCCGAGCTATGCATTGACGCTCAGGCACTGGCGCCAGCGTTTCCTGACGCGGCTCGACGAGGTGCGCTCTCTCGGTTATGACGAACGTTTCGTGCGCATGTGGGAGTTCTATCTTTGCTATTGCGAGGGTGGCTTCATCGAGCGTTCGATTGGCGACGTGCAGCTGCTTTTCGCGCGCAGCGGCAACCGCCGCATTCAATACGCGCCCGGCCTGACCTGATCATGGCCAGCCGCAAACTCGCCTTAACTCTGTTGAACATTGTCGGCTTCCAGACAGTGTGGTTTGCCTGCGTGGCCGGTGCCGGACGGGGCTTGCTCTGGCCGGGCCTGCTGGCTTGCGCGGTGTTTGCCGCCATCGTGCTCACGCTCGGCGGCAAGCGGCGCGAGGACTTGCGTGCGTTGGCCCTGATCCTGCCGATCGGCATTGCGATCGATTCCGCCTTCGCGGCTTCGGGCTGGCTGGCGTATGCCCTGCCTTGGCCCTGGGTGCATGCCGCGCCAGTCTGGATCGTGGCGCTGTGGATCGGCTTCATCCTGACCATCAACCACTCGCTGGATTTCTTGCGTGGGCGGCCCTGGCTGGCGGCCCTGTTCGGCTTGATCGGCGGCCCGGTGGCGTATGCGGCATCCGCGAATGTCCTCGGTGCGGTCAGCTTCGGGGTGGCGCCGATGCTGGCGCTGTCTGCGGTGGCGCTGGCTTGGGCGCTGGTGCTGCCTTTGGCGCACGCTTTGATCCGTACACCGGCAAGCAAATCCGTTCCAGAGGCGACGTGAGCCCGATGCTGCAACAGCTGCTGGTGGTTTTTGCCGGGGCCAGCGTGGCCATGGCCGTGATCTGGGCGATCTCGATGCGGGTACGCAATGTCGGCTATGTTGACGTGGCTTGGGCCGGCCTGATGGCCTTCAGCGCACTCTACGTTGGCGCCAGCAGCATGGGCTCGGAGTTACCGCGACTGCTCGTGGCGATGTTCGGCAGCCTTTGGGGTATGCGCCTGTGCCTGCACCTGCTTAAGCGCGTGCTGCATGAGCCTGAGGACGGCCGTTACCAAGCGATGCGCGCCTCTTGGAACGGCAGCCCGGCGAAGTTTTTCGTGTTTTTCCAGATGCAAGCGGTGGTCGTGGCGCTGTTCTCCCTGCCCTACCTCGCCGCTGCTTCGAGCCACGGCAATGCGATGGATGCGTGGACGATTCTGGCCATCGTCACCTTCGTCGCCAGTGTTGCCGGCGAAAGCTTGGCCGATCGCCAACTGATGCGCTTCCGCGCCGATGCCAGCAATCGCGGCAAGACCTGCCGAACGGGTCTCTGGGCGTGGTCGCGGCATCCCAATTATTTCTTCGAGTGGCTGCACTGGTTCAGCTATGTGTTCCTCGCCGTGGGTAGCGGCTGGTTCTGGTACAGCCTGGTCGGTCCGGTGGTGATGTTTGCCTTCCTGTATCGCGTCAGCGGCATTCCCTGGACCGAAGCGCAATCTCTGCGCTCGCGCGGCGACGATTACCGTCGCTACCAGGCCGAAGTCAGCGCCTTCTTTCCCTGGCCGCCGCGGCGCGCTTGATTCACAGGTTGCACAGCTTCCACTTTCATTTTTTTCATTTTCTTTGAACCACCATGGAGCACTGGATGTCACTGATCGAGCTTTGCGAACGCGGCCTGGTTCCCGATGCCCTCACCCGCCATGGCATCCGTCGCCTGAGCGCGCAGCGCCTGCGTGACGAAGGCGCGGGCGATCTTGTGCAGGCCGATGAGCGCTTCCGCAAGCTGCTCGACGAACTCCGGCAAAGCCCGATTGCCATCGAGACGGCTGCTGCCAATCAACAGCACTACGAAGTGCCGACGCGTTTTTTCCAGTTGTGCCTGGGCGAGCGCCTGAAATATTCCAGCTGTTATTACCCGACCGGCCGTGAATCGCTGGATGAAGCCGAGGACGCCATGCTGGAGCTCTACGGCGAACGCGCCGAACTGCACGACGGCATGGATATCCTCGAACTCGGCTGCGGCTGGGGCTCGCTGACGCTGTGGATGGCCGAACGCTATCCGAACGCCCGCATCACCGCCGTCTCCAACTCCGCCAGCCAGCGCGAGCACATCGAGGCGCGCTGCCGGGAACGCGGCTGGACCCATGTGCGGATCATCACCCGCGACGTCAACCAGCTCGACCTCGACGCCGCGCGGTTCGACCGCTGCGTGTCGGTGGAGATGTTCGAGCACATGCGCAACTACCGCATCCTGCTGGCCAACATCGCCCGCTGGCTGAAGCCTGACGGCAAGCTGTTCGTGCATATTTTCTGCCACCGCAGCCTGATGTATCCGTTCGAGACCCAAGGCGAAGACAACTGGATGGGCCGGTATTTCTTCACCGGCGGGTTGATGCCTTCGGCAGATACCCTGCTGCATTTCGCCGAGGACATGCGGGTCGAGCAGCGCTGGCTGCTGCCGGGCACGCACTACCAAAAGACGGCAAACCACTGGCTGGAAAACCAGGACCGGCATCGAGATGAAGTGATGGCCGTGCTGCGCGCCACCTACGGCGAACGTGACGCCGCACGCTGGCACCAGCGCTGGCGGATTTTCTGGATGGCATGCGCCGAGCTGTTCGGCTACGACAACGGCACGCAGTGGCCGGTGGCACATTACCGCTTTGTCAAATCAGTGCGCTGAAAGCTTTTGCGTCGATCAGCGGGAAACATCGGCGCCAGCTTTTCAGCAAGCCATGCCCGGCCCGCAGATGGGCTGTGCAGGTGGCGGTGGTGGTGGTGGTGGCGTCGGAGTTGCCACGCCAGTTGCGACGCGTATGCCTTGCGCCTTCATCCAGACATCGAATTCATCGGCCGTCATCTGCTTTCCGTTCTGGTTCATGTCGAAACGCGCGGTCCTCGGCACCGGCGCCGCGTCACCCGCAGCTGGCTCGGGCAGCGTGACGGGCACATTCCTGACCACACGACGGCCCTTGCTGACTATGACCTTGCGAACCGTGGTTGGCTGCACTTCGGCCGTCACCACGGCGATACGCGGGCTTCTTGCCGCAATCGTTGCCTTTGCCGGCAAAGCCGGCGCCGGCAGTGGCGATGGCGACGGCGGCGCTGAAACGGCGACTTGCTGCAACTCCAGGAGCACAAGATCAGCCACGTAAGGCGCCGGCGGCAGCGGCACATCAACGCTGACGGCAGACCCCGCTGCAGGATCGCTGCGCAGTCTGACCAGCAACAGGGCCAATACGACCAGGCTAGCGATAACCAGTAGCAGGAGCCTTGCGTGCCGTGTATTCGTCATATTTGCTGCTTCCACCATTGCCGGCAATCAATCTAGGCGCTTTGACCGCCTGTCCGCAACCAAAAAAAAGCCCGGCGTCGCCGGGCTTTTTTAGTTGCACGAGTGGACTCAGTTCTGGACGTTCAGCTCGGTGCGGCGGTTCTTGGCACGACCATCCGGATTATCCGAACCATCGCTGTTCTCGTTCGGCGCAATCGGGCGGCTTTCGCCGTAACCATTCGGACCCGCCAGGCGGCCAGCGTCAATACCGTGGCCGCTCAGATAGTCATACACCACCTTGGAACGGCGCTGCGACAGGTCCTGGTTGTACGCGTCGGTGCCCTTCGAGTCGGTATGGCCAGCAACCTCAACGCGCAACTGCGGGTAGCGCTGAAGAATGGACACGGCCTCGTCGAGGATCGCCACTGCGTCGGGACGCAGGGTGTCCCTGTCGAAGTCGAAGTTCACGCCCTTCAGGTCGATCGTCAGCTGCACCGGGCAGCCGTCGGCGCCGATGGCCTGGCCAGCCTGCGAGTTCGGGCAGCGATCGTTGCAGTTGTTGACGCCGTCGCCGTCGTCATCAAGATCGGAGCATGAAACCTGCGATGCGGCAGAAGGCATGGGTGCGGGGGCAGAGGCAGGTGCCGGTGCTGAAGCGCGATCACCAATCTTGACCAGCAACGAGATGGCTGCGTAAAAATCCGAGAACTTGTTGGAAGCCGGATAAATCACGCTTTCCTCGTCGAAATCCCAGCGATTGCCTATTTCGGTACGAATGGAAACCCGATCATAATCAGTCTGGATGCCAGCACCAACGCGCAGCAGCATGTTGCTACCATCGCGGGAATACAGCTCGTCATCGTGGCTCTGAACGCCCATTGCACCTACCAGATAGGGGTTCCAGCTGCGGCCTTCCTTCGGAAAGTGGACGCGTCCGGCGAGGCTCACCGCACTGAGATCCCATGCCGGGCTGCCGGCAGAATTACGATTGAGATTGGAACGATCCAGCTCGAGATCCAGCGAGAAGCGCTCGTTTAGACGCTTGCCGATGCCGATGCCGAAAAGCGCCTCAGTGTCAGAGTTGCGCGCGCTATCGGCTTCAAGCAGGCCGACGGTGCCAGAGAAATACCAACGATCATCAAAATCCTGGGCCACGGCTGTTTGAGCCATGCAAATGGCGCCGAGAACGGCACCGCAAAGGAGTGTCTTTTTCATGTTTAAAGCTCCAGATTTCGTGTAAAAAATTCGTCTGACCCAAGATCAAGACGGTAGTCCGATCCACCTGCCTGCAACAACGACCAAGCCAACAACAAACCCCGTTTCGTCGTCGATCTGCATTGAAATCGACCTGTGGTGCAATTCGACTTGCGAACCATATTGTCTCGAAAAACGCCAGCTGTATGTACGCCAACGAACAGAAACCTAACATATCGCCCCGGCAAAGCCAACAAAAAACCTGCCAAAGGTCACGGGCGCGCAGGTAACGCTTAAACCGTGAAAAGATCCAAGAACCGATGGATCGGGGTCGCCTCGAACCGCGATGTGTCCTCAGTAAGCGCCAGTATTTGCTTGACCCGGGAAGCAGGCAGGTGGCCGCCAATGGCGTCTCCGAACTTCCTCAGCAGGACCGGGATGCCTTCGCCACGGCGCTCGCGGTGGCCGATCGGATAGTCGATGGAGACCTTCCCGGTTGCCGTTCCGTCCTTGAAAAAGACCTGGATGGAGTTGCCGATATAGCGCTTGTCCGGGTCGAAGTAGTCGGCGGTGAACCGCGGGTTCTCGCGCACCTCCATCTTCTCGCGAAGGGCGTCGATGCGCGGATCGGCGGCTATGGCGTCGCCATAGTCGTCGGCGGTCAGGCGGCCGAAGATCATCGGCACGGCGATCATGTACTGCAGGCAGTGGTCGCGGTCGGCGTAGTTGGCCAGCGGGCCGGTCTTGTCGATGATGCGCACGCCCGCTTCCTGGGTCTCGATGGCGATGCGTTCGACCTGGTCCAGCTTGCCGGCCACCTGCGGATGCAGCTCCATGGCGCATTCCACCGCCGTCTGGGCGTGGAATTCAGCCGGGTAGCTGATCTTGAACAGGACGTTTTCCATCACATAGCTGCCCAGCGGGCGCTCGAACTCGAACGGTTGGCCCTTGAACAGGACGTCGGAAAAACCCCAGGTCTTGGCACTGATCGCACTCGGATATCCGACGCAGCCCTTCATGGCGTTCAGGGCGTGGGTGACGGCGCGGCGGCAAGCATCGCCCGCCGCCCAACTCTTGCGCGGGCCGGCGTTGGGGGCGTGCCGATACGTGCGCAGCGCCCCGCCGTCGATCCAGCTGTGCGAAACAGCGTTGATGATCTGTTCCTTGTTGCCGCCCATCATCCAGGTGCTGACCGCCGTCGAGGCCAGCCGCACCAGGATCACATGGTCCAGGCCAACCCGGTTGAAGCTGTTCTTGAGCGCGTAGGCGCCCTGGATTTCATGGGCCTTGATGGCGGCGGCGAGCACGTCGCGCACCAGTACCGGCTTGCCGCCCTCGCGTTCGGCCTTGCGGCTGAGGTAATCACTCACCGCGAGGATGGCGCCGAGGTTGTCGGAGGGATGGCCCCATTCGGCCGCCAGCCACGTGTCGTTGAAGTCCAACCAGCGCACCTGCACGCCAATGTTGTAAGCCGCTTGGACGGGATCGAGCTCGAACGAGGTGCCCGGGACGCGGGCCCCGCCCGGCAGCGTGGCGCCCGGCACCAGCGGCCCGAGGTGCTTGACGCACTCGGGATGCTTCATCGCCAGCATCGCGCAGCCGATCGAATCAAGCAGCATGTAACGCGACGTGGTGTAGGCACCGGGCGAATCGATGCGGTAGTCGAGCACGTAGTTGGCGATATCGACCATGGACTGGTCGGGATCGGGACGCTGGGCGGAGCGGATGTCGTGATGGCTCATGGTGGCGTTGCTCTCGACGTTTCGACAATGGAGACGCGCATTTTGCCAGAAGCCGGCCAATTCCGGCTTGTCTGCGCCCGTCAATACGGGCATCGTTCGAAATCCGCCCCGACCTGCGCCGCCATGAGCACAACTCCTTACCCGCACTTGTTTGCCCCGCTGGACCTGGGCTTTTGCACCCTGCCCAACCGCGTGCTGATGGGCTCGATGCATACCGGCCTCGAAGACCGCAGCCGCGATTACCCCAAGCTCGCCGCCTACTTCCGCGAACGCGCCGAAGGCGGGGTCGGCCTGATGGTCACCGGCGGCATCTCGCCCAACCTGGTCGGCTGGCTGAAGCCATTCGCCGCCAAGCTCAGCTGGCCTTGGGAAATCCAGAAGCACCGCATCGTCACTCAGGCCGTGCACAAGGTCGGCGGCAAGATTTGCATGCAGATCTTGCACGCCGGCCGCTATGGCTACCACCCGCTGACAGTTTCCGCCTCCGGCATCCAGGCGCCAATCAATCCGTTCAAGCCACGCGGACTGACCGCCTGGGGCGTCGAGCGGCAGATCAAGGCCTACGTTAACTGCGGACGGCTGGCCCGGGAAGCCGGCTATGACGGCGTCGAGGTGATGGGCTCGGAAGGTTATCTGATCAACCAGTTCCTCTCCCCACGCACCAACAAACGCACCGATGCCTGGGGCGGCACGCCGGAAAAGCGCATGCGCTTCGCGGTGGAGATCGTCAGGCGCATGCGTGAAGCGGTCGGCCCGGACTTCATCATCATCTATCGCCTGTCGATGGCCGAACTGGTGCCCGAAGGCTCCACTTGGGACGAGATCGTGCTGCAGGCCAAGGCCATCGAGGCCGCCGGCGCCACCATCATCAATACCGGCATCGGCTGGCACGAATCGCGGGTGCCTACCATCGCCACCTCAGTGCCGCGCGCGGCTTTCGCCGGCGTGACCGAAAAACTCAAACCGCACGTCAAACTGCCGCTGATAGCCACCAACCGCATCAACATGCCGGAAGTGGCTGAACAGATCCTCGCCAGCGGCCAGGCCGACATGGTGTCGATGGCGCGGCCGCTGCTGGCCGACGCGAACTGGGTAAACAAGGCCAGAAGCGGCCGCCGCGACGAGATCAACACCTGCATCGCCTGCAACCAGGCTTGCCTTGACCACGCTTTCCAGAACAAGCACGCCAGCTGTCTGGTCAATCCGCGCGCCTGCGCCGAAACCCAGTTGGTTTACCGCAAGACCGTCGCGCCGAAAAAGATCGCCGTCGTCGGCGCAGGCCCGGCTGGAATGGCCTGCGCCTCGGTGGCTGCCGAATGCGGGCATCGGGTTACCTTGTTTGATTCTTCGACAGAAATTGGCGGTCAATTCAATCTGGCCAAGAGAATTCCGGGCAAAGAGGAGTTCAGCGAAACCCTGCGCTATTTCGGCCGGATGCTGGCGCTGCATGGCGTCGAGCAGCGGCTCGGCCAGCGGGTGTCCGCCGCGGACCTCAAGGCCGGCAGCTTTGACGAGGTGGTGTTGGCCACCGGCATCAAGCCGCGCAAGGTGAGTTTCCCCGGCTCCGACCATGCCAAGGTCTGCAGCTATATAGATGTCATCACCGGCCGGGTGAAGGTGGGTGCCCGCGCGGCCCTGATAGGCGCCGGCGGCATCGGCTTCGACGTCGCCGAATTTCTGGTGCAGGACAGCCCCTCGCCCACCTTGGACACCGCCCGCTGGATGGCCGAATGGGGCGTGCGCCCCGATTTCGAGGGTCCGGGTGGGCTAGCCAAACCGCATGCCGAACCGCCGTCGCGACAAATCTGGCTGCTGCAGCGCAGCGAGGGCAAGCCCGGCGCCAAGCTGGGCAAGACCACCGGCTGGATCCATCGGGCCGCACTCAAGGCCAAGGGTGTCCAGACTATGGGTGGCGTGGAATACCTCGGTATTGACGATGCCGGCCTGCGCATCCGCGTGGCCGGACAGGAGCAGCTGCTGGCGGTCGACCATGTGGTCATCTGCGCTGGTCAAGAGCCCCTGCGGGAGCTGGAGGATGGTTTGAAGGCGGCGGGCATCACGCCGCACGTGATCGGTGGCGCCGATGTCGCCGCCGAACTCGATGCCAAGCGCGCCATCAATCAGGGCTGCCGGCTGGCCGCCGGTTTCTGAGGTCGACGCGCCGGCAAGCCCGGCGCAATAGCGGCAATCCGCAGCGGCCCGTCCAAGCCAATCCCGGGCCTGACAAGCTCGACCCCCATCGAGCAAGCCATCGCCAAGGACGCTCGAAAGCCAGCATCTGCAGGCCTCCCAGCGCATTTCCGAGCAATTGCTCCAAGTAAAATCAAACACTTACATTTTTTCATTCAGCTGACGTTCGGTTTCAGACCGTAAGATGCGCGCCGAACCGACCCGCAAGGACTCGGCCACACGGACCCGCGCTAAATGGCCCAGCGGGTTTTCCGGGCGGCACTCATCCGCCAGTGCCCGGAATGCGAGCAAGGCTCGTCCATCCCCAACACGTTTCGTCCGACCCAAGCTCCGCCTCGATGCACCGAGACAAGGGCAGGCACGGACCCACGGAGCAAGGAGTACCGCCATGAAGTTGTCGTTCCTGATGTGGCTGGCGAGCGTTCTACCGCAGCCCGCCGCTGACCCGCTTTGCCTCGCCACCACCGTCTATCTCGAAGCCCGAAACCAGTCCGAACTGGGCCAGCGCGCCGTTGCCGAGGTGATCCTGCGCCGCCGGGAAAACGGCCGCTGGGGCGACTCGACCTGCGCCGTGGTCAACGCACCGAAACAGTTCGCGCCGACCATCGTCAATCCGGGCCTGAAGCTGACCAACATGGCGGCATGGGAAGAAGCCGTCGCCATCGCCTTTGAAACGCAGAACGACTGGCAGCAGCCGGTCGGCCAGCGCAAGGAAGTGGTGCCCGGTGCCAGTCACTTCGCCGCGCTCGCGATCGCCAGTCCCTCATGGCGCAGCCAACCGCGCGTGGCGACCATTGGTGACCACACGTTTTTCAACGTGCAATAAGGTCCGCCGATCCATCCTTGGCAAATCGATGCGCGACCACCTGAAGCGCAGACGGGAACCGCACAGGTATGCTTCGAATGGCACGTCGCGGGCATCACCAGCAAAGCCTTCGCCATCGGGCTGTGTTGCATGGTCAGCGGCCCGGTACTGGTCGCCAACACCTTGCTGAAAGACCACCGGGGTCGCGCCCGACCCATGCAGGTGCGCGAATTCAACGGCACGCGCCAATTCACGCCGCCGCTGCTGATAAGCGACCAATGCCACAAGAACTGTTCGTTCATTGCCGGTGACTCAGCCCTCGGCTTCATGCTGCACCGCCTGGCTTATTTGCTTGGCACGCGCCGGCGTCAACGCCTCCTGTTCTGGTCTGGCATGGCGGCCGTTAGTTTGGCCGGAGCCTTGCGCATATGGATAGGCGCGCATTTCTTCAGCGACGTGGTGTTTGCCGGGGCATTCATGCTGCTGACGGCCGCCATCGTGCATGCGATGTTCTATCACTGGCGGCGGACACTGGCCTGGTGGCGCGACTTCTATATGCCAGGATCCTGAGTCGCCCGAACATCGGCAAGACGCGTGGCATCGACGGCGCCATGTCCATCACCCGCGGTTCTCGCCAGTGGATCACCGCTGCCCGGCACGCTGCGGAACCATGACATCGCATTGCGACCGTGCATCAACACCTTCGCGTTGTTGCTGCTGGCATTGCCCATCGCTATGCCGCGATAGCTGAGCTCGGGATTCGACCAGAAGTTCAAACGCGGGCAGCTGACCGGGCAGTCCAGCGCCATGACCGTACGCCAGCCCTCGCCACTGGCCGGGATGTAGCGGTAACCGTGGCCATAGGCATACGGCGTACTGGCGGCATCGGAACCCAGATCGTGGCGCGCGCCAATGAGATGGCCGATTTCATGGCCAAAACTGTAAATGCCGGTGGCGCAATTCCAGTGCACCGCAGCGAAGGCAGTTTCGGCGCTGGCGGCAAACGCCGAGGCCAGGCCGCAGGAGCTGCTGTTGTTGATTACCAGCATGTTCACGTCGGCACCGATCTGGTTGCGAATGCCATGGAACTGGTCCATGTAGCCGTCACTGCTGCCGCGAAAGCGCCCGAGATCGGTGGAAAAACTGCCGGACTCGACATAGTCGGTGGTGTATATGCCAGCCAGTTCGAGCGTGATTCGGACATTGCTGTTGGCGAAACCCTGGTTGCTCTCGGCAATCGCCAGGTCGACCAGGGCAGCCATGTCGCCGCTGGCTGCCGCAGCCGACTTGGTCGCCACCACCATCACCGAGATGATGGAATTGCCATAGCCGGCGACAGGCTGGATGTAGCGCGTGCCGCTAGCGAAGGGAGAAGCTTGGGCAGCTGTCGTGCTGCCCCCCCTCTTGTAATCTTCCGGATGATCCGGCGGCATCAACTCTTCATTGACCTCGACCAGCACATGACCGCCGCTGGCCAACGGCCGTATCTGGAAAAGCTGCCCGTGCACGCGAAGATTTCCCGTAAGCCGGTCACCACTGCGAACCAGCACGATCGAATTGCCTGGATCGAGGCCCGGTCCAGGCTGCGAGCCGACATTCTTATCCGCAGTCTCACGAACCTCGCCCTGCCAGACCATGTTGCCCGAGCGGCTGCGCCGGCTGCTGCGAAGATCAGCGTTGATGCGAAAGGCACCCAGGTCAAATTGAACTGACTTCGTCCCGGCATCGAGCAGCAGCGGCCGCGCCTCGATGCTGCGCGTGATCGCCATGGCCGGATCCATGGCCAGCGCAACCAATACCGGATCACGGGTCGGCAAACGCTGGTTTTCCGATATTTCCACGATCGGCATTCCAGCAGCGTATGCACTGGCCGAAAGCAGCAGCGACAGCGATGCAAAAATAAATTTTCGGGTGAAGGCCACGACATGCTCCAGAGGTCTGGCGGCAGTCAGCGCAGCACCGGTCAAGTCGATTTCCCGTAGCGTTGCCTGATCTGTCGCAATGCATTCGTGAACTTGTCCCGGTTGTCGGGGTGCCCGATGAATGCTTGCGTTCTCAATCGGCGATCGAATGAAAACCTTTAGTCGTCAGCGCATGGAAATATTGAATTTCAGAAAGTCATTGCGAGAATTGCGATGACGCGCACACGCAGTGCAAAAGCCTGTAGGGGTAATCCCTACAAAATTTTCTTGCCTGCCGTCGATTCAAAGAGAAACCGCATGGCTTGGCGCATGCGGGCGACACACCTGTTCCGCTATTCCAGGACGCCGCCGATGCTCATGAAACCTGCAGTCGCACAAGCGATCTTCGTCACCGCAGCGGTGGCATCGGATATTCTTGCTTCAACGCATAGGGCGGGGATGCGCTTCGTAAAATCGGTAAATGCCTGCCGTGAAACACCTGCGGATGCCCATCGCCAGTGCCGGGACACAATCGCCGGCGCTCTGCCTGTGGGTGTGTCGGTGGGTGTGCCCGCCGACAGACACCGCATCGCCAAGAATTCCAGACAAGGCCGGACCAGTCCCGTACAGTCAGTGGCGCATGCCCCGCAGCGTGCCGACGATGAAACGTATGCAGGTCTATACTTCCGGCAAGTGTGCCATCGCGCTGCCACGGCAAAGATGGCCGAACCGGACGACCGACGGGCGCCCATGCAAGCGGAGAGCACTGCGATGGCTTGGATGCAGAAGGAAAATATTTCCGCACTGGCCGCGCAGGCATGGCCAATGTCCACCGTCGACGCCGGCTGGCGAGAGCTGTTTTTTTCGCTGCCACGGCCCGAACCCCGGCGGCATTTCGCTGAAAGGCCCAGCCGGTGAACAGTGGACCTGCACAAGCTGACCGTGGCACGCCGTTGCCAGACCCTCTGGCCCTGATACTTCTGGAGTGCGTGAGCGACGCCTTGATCGCGCTCGACAAGGACTCGCGCTGCGTCTACATGAACGAAAAGGCGGGCGTTTTGCTGCAGCGGCGACCCGAGGAACTGAACGGCAAAAACCTCTGGAGCGAGCTTCCGGAGACCGTTGGCCAGCCCTTTCATGACGCCTGCCAACGCGCCCTGGCGGGACAGTCGGTGATTGAAGTTGAGGAGTTTCACCCGGCCTATCAGCAGTGGCTTGAATATCGCATTTGCCCGACTGCGCAAGGCCTGACGATTTTTTTCCATGACATCAGCGACCGCAAGCAGGCCGAGTCGCTGATCAACGGCCAGAACCAGATTCTGGAAATGATCGCGGCGGGCATGCCGTTGGCCAAGACGCTCGAAGCGCTGCTGCATTTCCTCGATCGCCAGTCACAGGACACGCTTTGCTCGCTGCTGCTGCTCGATGCCGACGGGCTGCACTTTCGCAGCAGCATTGCGCCCAGCCTGCCCGATGCCTACAGCCGCGCCTTTGATGGTTTGCCGATCGGCGAAGGCGTCGGCTCCTGCGGCACGGCAGCCTACCGGCGTGAGCCCGTCATCGTCGAGGACATTGCCAACGATCCGCTTTGGCTCCAATACCGCGAACTCGCGCTGTCGCACGGGCTGCGCGCCTGCTGGTCGATCCCCATCTTCAATGCCGCGCACCGCGTGCTTGGCACGTTCGCGATCTACTACCGGCAGCCTGGCAAGCCCGTCGAGCGGCATCTGCGCATCATGGCAATCGCCACGCACCTCGCCGCCATCGCCATCAGCCACGCGCAGGACGAAGAAGCGCTGCGCAGCAGCGCTCGGCGCTACCGCAGCACCCTCGACAGCATCCTCGAGGGCTGCCAGCTGATCGGCAATGACTGGCGCTATCTATACCTCAACCATGCTGCCGCCCAGCACAACCACCGGCCCAACGAAGAACTGCTGGGCCGGACCATGATGGAGGCATGGCCGGGCATCGAGACTACGGCGGTGTTTGCCTTGATCAAGCGCTGCATGCAGGAGCAGATCGCCCTGCAGGAGGAGATCGAATTTGTTTTTCCCGCCGGCAGCAAGGGCTGGTTCGATGTGCGCACCCGGCCTGTTTCCGAGGGCATCTTTGTCCTGTCCATCGATATCAGCGAGCGCAAGCGGGCAGACATGGCGCTGCTTGAGAAAGAAGAGCGCCTGCGGTTGGCGCTCGACGCGGCCAAGGTGGGCACCTACGACTGGGACATTCCCGGCGACCGCATCACCTGGTCGCGCTGGCATGAGGAAATTTGGGGTTACCCGCCCGGTGGCTTCGACGGCAGCTTTGCCGCGTTTTCCGAGCGCGTGCACGCCGACGACCTGCCGGCCATCAACGCCGAAATCACCCGTTGCATCGCCAAGCGCGAGCCGTATGCACAGGAATTCCGCATTGTCTGGCCCGATGCCAGCGTGCACTGGATACAGGCCGACGGCGAATTCAGCGTCGACGACGCCGGCCGGCCAGTGCGGATGCTCGGCGCCGTCTTGGAGATCACCGCACGCAAACAGGCCTCGCTGCAGCTGGCGAGAAGTGAACGCCACCTGCGCGCCATCATCGACAACGAGCCGGAGTGCGTGAAGCTGCTCGGCGCCGATGGCAGCTTGCTGGAGATGAATCCGGCAGGACTACGGATGCTGGAGGCAGATACCTTTGAGCAGCTCAGGGATCACGGCATTTATCCCGTCGTGGTCGAGCAATATCGCCCGGCGTTCAAGTCACTGATCGCTACCGTCTTCGCCGGCGGCGCGGGCGAGTTGGAGTTCGAAATCATCGGGCTCAAGGGCAAGCGACGCTGGATGACCACCCACGCCAGCCCCATTCGCGACGATACCGGCCAGGTCTATGCGCTGCTGGGCATCAGCCGCGACATCACCGAACAACGAAAGGCGGAGAACGCGCTGCGCGAGAGCGAGGCGCAATACCGCCTGCTGTTTGCCCAGAATCCCAATCCGATGTGGGTCTACGACATCCAGACGCTGACCTATCTGGACGTAAATGAAGCCGCCATCGGGCACTACGGATATTCGCGCGAAGAATTTTTGGCGATGACGGTCCGGGACATTCGTCCGCCTGAGGATGTTCCCCGACTGATCGACACCATCGCCAGCCTGCCCGACCAGCGCATCTGGATGGGCGAATGGTGCCATCTCAAGAAGGACAAAACCCTCATTGATGTGGATGTCTACACCAACTCGATCACTTTTGCCGGTCGCGCTGCACGTATCGGAACCTCGATCGACATCAGCGAACGCAAGCAGACGGAAAGGGCGCTGCGCTCAAGCAGGGAGCTGCTCGATGAGTCGCAGTCGATCGCAAAGCTGGGCGGATGGGAGATCAATATTCCCAGCCAGACCCTGACCTGGACCGCCGAGACCTACCGCATCCACGAGACGACGCCCGAGCAGTTCAGTCCCAGCGTGGCGACGGGCGCCGACTATTACCTGCCCGAATCGCGCCGGATCATTACCGAGGCCATGCAGGCGGCCATCGAGCACGGCAACGGCTATGACCTGGAGTTGGAAAAGCTGACCCTGCTCGGCCGCAGGATCGACGTGCGCACCACCTGCCAGGTGACATGGCGGGATGGCCGGCCGGCCAAGCTCACCGGCATCATCCAGGACATCACCGAGCGCAAGCGGACAGAGCTTGGCCTGCGCGAAAGCAACGAGCGTTTCCAGCTGGTCACCCGGGCCACCAATGACGTCGTCCGGGACTGGAGCGTGGCCAACAATGTCATGTGGTGGAATGAGAGCTTCACCACGGCGTTTGGTTATTCATCGTCGGCGGTCGAGACGGGCATCGAGTCCTGGATCAACCGGCTGCACCCGGACGATGCGGTGCGGGTCAAGGCCCGCTTCTACCAGGCGATTGCGGACCACGACAGCGACTGGACCGAGGAATACCGCTTCCGCTGCTGTGACGGATCCTATGTGGAAATCCTGGATCGCGGCTACATCCTCTACGACGGCGACGATACGGCCGTACGCATGATCGGCGCCATGATGGACATCAGCGAGCGCAAGCGGGCCGAGCGGGCCTTGGTGGAATCACGCCAGCAGCTGAGCATGATCATCGACAACGTCAGGGAGGGCCTGATCATCTCCACCCAGGACGGCACCCAGCTGTCGATGAATCCTGCAGGCCAGCTCATGCACGGCCTGAGCAAGGAGGAAATCGCCAGCCACAGCCTGCTCGACTTCGGCAACATTTTCGAGGTTGCCACCCTGGAAGGCACCGTGCTGCCCGTCAGCGAATGGCCACTGTCACGCGTCCTGCGCGGTCAACCCGTGGATAACCTTGAGCTGCAGGTCCGCAGGATCGGCAGCGACTGGGAGCGCATCTTCAGTTACACCGGTGCATTGGCCACGTACGCCGATGACAAGGTGCAGGCCTTGCTTGCGACTCACGACATCACCGAACGCAAGCATGCCGAGGCCTTCCACCTGGCAGTCACCGGTGCCGAGATTGGCACTTGGCACTGGAACCTCGTCACCGGCGAGTTGCGCTGGTCGGAGCGCTGCAAGGCCATCTTCGGCATTCCCGTGGACGCGCCGATGAGCTATGCGCGATTCATCGAATCGCTGCACCCCGACGACCGCGAACGCATCGAACTGGCCGTGCAGACCGCCCTGATCGAACGCAGTACCTACCAGGTCGAGATGCGCAACGTCTGGCCGGATGGCAGCGTGCACTGGGCGACATCAAAAGGTCAGGTTGTATACGACAGTGACGGCAAGCCACTGCGCATGGAGGGTGCCGCCATCGACATCAGCGCAAGCAAACAGGCGGAAGCCGAAATGCTGCTGTTGAACGAACAACTGGAGGCGTCCAACCACGAGCTGCAGGCCTTCAGCTACTCGGTCTCGCACGACCTGCGGGCACCGCTGCGCGGCATCGATGGCTGGAGCCTGGCCCTGCTGGAAGACTATGGCGACCGGCTCGATGACCAGGGCAGGCAATTCCTGCAGCGCGTGCGCTCGGAAACCCAGCACATGGGGCGACTGATCGACAGCCTGCTGCAACTTTCGCGGGTCACCCAGTCGGAGATGCACGAGGCTCCGGTCAACCTGTCCGACATCGCCGGGTCCATCGTCCGCGCCCTGCACGAGGCCGCACCCCAGCGCATCGTCGAGGTCAGCGTGCAGACCGACCTGTGGACCCGGGGCGATGCCGGCCTGCTGCGCGCGGCGCTCACCAACCTGCTGGACAATGCCTGGAAGTTCAGCCAACTCCGTTCGCCGGCGCGGATCGCGTTTGGCTGCGTGGTTGAGGACGGCGTGGCCCGCTATTTCGTTCGCGACAACGGCGCCGGCTTTGACATGGCCCAAGCCAGCAAACTGTTCAGCCCGTTCCAGCGCATGCATCGGCAGAGCGATTTCCCGGGCACCGGCATAGGCTTGGCCATCGTCCAGCGCATCATCAGCCGCCATGGGGGTAAGATATGGGCCGAATCGGTGCGGGAGCTTGGCACCACGTTCCATTTCACCCTTGGGGGGGATAAATGAGCGGGCAAATGTACGGCAAAAAGATCCTGCTGGTGGAAGACAACCCCAGCGACATTGCACTGACCCGCCGGGCTCTGGAAAAGAACCGCATCGGCAGCGCTCTGGTGGTGGCCGAAGATGGCCAGGAAGCGCTGGATTACCTGCTTGGCGAGGATGCCGCCAGACGCGAATTGCCCTCGATGGTGCTGCTCGACATCAACCTGCCCAAGGTGGACGGATTGACCGTGCTGCGGCGCATCCGGGCCAACGTACGCACCCGCCGCGTGCCGGTGATCATGCTGAGCTCGTCCGCCGAAGAACAGGATCTTGCCGCCAGCTATGACATCGGCGCCAACAGCTACATCCGCAAACCGGTGAACTTCGAGCAGTTCGTCGTCGCCATCGAGCAACTGGGCCTGTACTGGCTGCTGCTGAACGAGCTGCCGCCCAAGGTGGCGACATCATGACCCAGCCGCTGCGCGTACTGCTGATCGAGGACAACCAGAGCGACGCCGAACTGCTGGTCCGCCTGCTGGAGAAAGAAGGCTATCAGGTGCACTCGCAGCGCGTGGAAACCCCCGACGAGCTGCGCGCCGCCTTGGTCGCGCAACCTTGGGACGTGCTCATCTCCGATTACGTGCTGCCGGGCATGGACGCGCCCACGTCCCTTGCCATTTTCGCGCAGGCCGCGATCGACATCCCCTTCATCGTGGTCTCGGGCACGGTCGGCGAGGACATCGCCGTCACCATGATGAAAGCCGGCGCCCAGGATTATCTTTTGAAGGACAACCTGGTGCGCCTGGGTCCGGCGGTAACCCGCGAACTGGTCGAAGCCAGGATCCGCCAGGAGCGTCGCCAAGCCATGGAGACCCTGCGCCTGCAAACCGAGGAGCTGATCACCCGCAACAGCGAGCTGAGCCGCTTCAACAAGGCCGCCGTGAACCGCGAACTGCGCATGGTGGAACTCAAGCAGGAAGTGGACGGACTGCTGGTCCGCCTGGGCGAACCGAAACGTTACGCCAAGTAGCCGCGAACCGGGCTTCATTGGCCGGCTGGCCGCGTCTGCGGCTTGAATTGTTTGTGGCCATTGGACAATTTCGGCTAAAGCCAGCATGGTCACGGGCCGATACTGCGTGCATGCCCCCTGTCGTCACGACCCACCTGCTTGGTGGGCTGGCCGCGTCTGCGGCTTGAATTATTTGTGGCCATTGGACAATTCCGGCTAAAGCCAGCATGGTCAGAGGCCGATACTCCCTGCATGCCCCTGTCGTCACGAACCCACTAAAAGGAACCCAGCACCCACCATGCGCCGTGTCCTCCTTGTCGATGACCCGTCCGGCATCCTCGGCCCGTTGCGAGCCTTGCTGGCCGAACAGGGCTTTGAAACGGTGGATGCCCACGATCACGCCGAGGCCCTGGCTTTGGGCCATGGGCAAGGGCTTTGCCTGGCGGTGTCGACAGCTTCCAGCAAGGCGATGGATGACCTGCATCTGCTGCGCAAGTGGCGGGCCGATCCCGCGCTAGGTTCGGTCCCCTTTGTCGTTTACAGCGTTCTCGAGGTTGCCCAGGCCGAAGCAAGACAGGCGCTGGACCTGGGCGCTGCGGCCTTCATCAACGGCCCGGCCAGCGTGCGCGAGATCATGGCGCGCATTCGGCCATGGCTGCCAACGCCGGCCGATGCCGACGAGACGGCCCCGATGGTGGATGCCACCGGCAATCCGGGCCAGCTCAAGGACGACAACGGCAACCTGACCCAGTGGATGGAGGCCCGGCTGGCCGAGCTGGAGCTGGCCAATCGCGAGCTGCGCACGGACAACTTGCAACTCCGGCAGCTGGTCCAGCTAACCGGCAGCAGTGCAGCCGACCTGAAGACAGCGAATGCCGAACTTGAGTGGGCCCGACTGGCTTCGCTCAATCTGATCGAGGATGCCGTCGAGGCGAACCTCAAGCTGGAGCAGGCCCACCATGAACTGCTGGGCGAAATGGCCGAGCGGCTCAAGGCCGAACAGGGCATGCGCAACCTCGGCCTGCGGCTCGGCATATCGGTCAAGAGCGCCGGTTATGGCTTATGGGAGTACGCGCCCGACACTGCCTTGCTGATCTGCGACAAGGTGATGCACAGCCTGTTCGGACTCGAGGATGCCCAGACCGACACCGCTGACACCTGGTTGCAGTGCATACATGCCGATGACCAAGCGATGGTGCGCCAACGCCTGCGCGAGCTGGCCAAACAGCACCCGTTGGCCCCTTTCGAATTTCGCATCCTGCGCGCTTCCGATCAAGCGCTGCGCTACGTCGAGGCCAGCACTTTCCTGCAGCCGGAAACCGAGACCGGCGCAGCCTGCCTGGTCGGCATGGTCCGTGACATCAGCGCAAGGCGGCAGAACGAGCTGCAGCTCAAGGTGCTGGAAACCTGTATCGCCCATCTCACCGACATTGTCTTGATCACCGAAGCCGAGCCCATCGATGCGCCCGGGCCGCGCATCGTGTTCGTCAACGATGCCTTCGAGAAAAGTACCGGCTATACCCGCGAGGAAGTGCTGGGCAAGACGCCGCGCATCCTGCAGGGTGCCGGCACCGACCGCGCCGAACTGGATCGCATCAAGGCCGCCCTGCGTGCCAGGCAGCCGGTACGCGCCGAACTGTTGAACTACAGCAAGACCGGCAAGGAGATGTGGCTGGAGCTGAACATCACACCGGTGGCCGATGGC
>Ga0163144_10002829_pt1 | contig 39701 bp, 39 predicted proteins | sample OliLak19BULKMAT1_FD_123175 | JGI IMG/M metagenome (GOLD analysis project Ga0163144, IMG submission 123175) | Freshwater microbial mat bacterial communities from Lake Vanda, McMurdo Dry Valleys, Antarctica - Oligotrophic Lake LV.19.BULKMAT1 | ecosystem: Environmental > Aquatic > Freshwater >...
CGCGCCCCCAGACGCCAATGGTAATATCATTGTTTACCAGCAGTCTGGGCATGGAAAGACTAGCCACTTTGCCAAATCTAAGCTAAGTAGATTTAAGGACGGGAATCATTCGCGTTGGATAGGACCAGGGCTTTAATCAGTGAGTAACCGACTAGCTAAAGCGTCCAGGATTTTCCTAATGTTGTTGCCGGTGTTTTTGATTGGCCTCGTTTTGTACATAAACTTTTACTATGGCTACCTGGTGCTCGCAGCTGGCAGCCCTGGCTATGAAGCCTTTGTTAATGAACAAACCTACTTTAGCCCTCAGCGATTGCGTGTGCGGCCAGGTACATATCAAGTGAGCTTGCGCGGACCGCGCGTTAATAGCCAGACCATACCTGTTTCCGTGGGCCTTAGGTCCGAGGTTGTCGCCGTGCCAACGGCTCCACCGCTAACCGACGAACAGATTGTTCGAGAAGTTCTTTCAACCGACAACGAGTACACTGTTTACAGTGTTATATTTTTCGAAAAGGACTATTGGTTTGTGGCCTACACCGGCGCACCCGAAGAAGACACTAGCATGACAATTGGTCGCTACATAGGAGGTGTTTGGAACCTTGTGGATTCGGGCACTTTCCTCACCGGGGAAGATGTCGCTGATGCTCCGGATTCTGTAAAACTGTTCCTAGACGAGGGGACCCTGCCAGATGAGTCACATTAAGCAATTTTTATTGGGTGCTCTTTCTTTATTCGGATTGCTTATTTTTTCAGCGCAGCCGGCTTTGGCGCGCACTTTAAGCCCAGGGGAACTACGCAAAATGGGAGTGTACTTTGTAACTCCCACAAACTTTTCAACATCGGTTGAGGGTTCAGCTGATGGCTCTGGAGCTTGTTATGAGCTAGCCCTGCCCAAGGCAAACGACCTGGCCGCGTTTGCGAACGCGATTGATACCTACCTGACCGCTAATGCGCCAGCTGGCTCACCCTTCCAGGGCCTAGGAGCAGACTTTGTTCAGGGTGCGGTTCGACGCGACATTAACCCAATGTTTGTGATCGGTAACCTCCGCGTTGAGTCCAACTACGGCACAGCCGGTGGGACTGATCCAGCTACACTGCAGTACAAACTGCAAGAGAACTTCAATGCTTTTGGTCGAACAGCCGGTAGCTCACAATCTAAGTTTACCCATAACGGACGCGACTGGTATGTCTACCCCAGCTGGAAAGAGAGCATCAATAGTATCGAGCCCGGACGGGGCGATACTCCCGACCAACCAGCCTTAATGAGGGCAGTTTACTTAGACCAAGGAAAACTAACTATTGGGCAGTATATAGGCAAGTACGCGCCCGGCACTGACGGTAACGACGAGAGCGCTTACGGCAGGTCTATGAAGGATACCATTAGTAAGATTGTTGCGTTGGCTGGTGACGCCCTTAGTTGTACCGACGCTGAAACTGTCATAACACCAACGCCGCGGACGGGCCCTCGCTAATGAAAACGAAAAAGATAATCATAATAAACGCTGTTCTGGTAGTTGCTGTGATTGTTTCATTAGTAATTAATTCTGCAGCTAATTCGCTCCGTGTCGTCAGCTCACCAAATGGTTCGGGCGTGTCCCCTACGGCGATACTAAAGATCGCTTTCAGTAACGAGCTGGACAGCCAGTCGCCGTACCAACGGTTCATTTTGAGGCCGCAGGCGGAGGGTGCCGTGCAGGTTAAAGGCGACAGTATTGAGTTTCGGCCTCTGTTTCGGCTTGTTGGTAATACTGACTATAAGATAATAGTTGAGGGTGTTCGGTCGGCCTCGGGCAAGTACATCGAGAGGTCCGCGCACAGCTTCAAGACTGGCAGCTTAAAGCTTAGTTCCTTTGAACAGAGCTTACCGATAAGTGGTGATGGTTTTAGCATTGAGCTGCTCGAGACTGGCCACGTCTCGGTTCTGATTTTCAGCTCTCCGACTGGCGAAAAAGAGGCAGCCGCCCGCAAGATACTAAGTGATGGTGGTGTTGCTGACGAACGAATCACTGTTGAAAAAACTTCTTCTAGCAGATATTAGCTGGTAGTCACCGGAATTATTGTGGCGGTTTTCTGAAAGTTTTCTATCGCAACGTCGGCGTCGGTTGTGGTTATGAAAGTTTGGTAGCCCTTTAAGCGCTCGGCCAAGGCCTTGCGGCGCTTGCCGTCTAACTCGCTAAAAACGTCATCAAGCAACAGAGTTGGCTGAGCTTCCGCACTCGCTAGTTCCATCTCAATAATCTTGAGCGCCAAAAGCAGAGTTCTGGCTTCACCGCGCGACACCCTAGAGCGAGCGTCAACGCCGTCAAACAGAATACTCATATCGTCGCGGTGCGGCCCTTGGCCGGTAAAGCCACGCTGCTTATCGGTGTCTTGTTGTTCGTGCAGATATTTCATTAGCTGTTCGCTATAGCGCTCAACCGAAAACTTGGTTTCATAGTTTGTTTGCAGTGCTTTGGCCTGGCCGCCTAGTTCACGGTAGATCGTTAACAGTCGTTTATTTATTCGTTTTATTGCCTCGGCCCTAAGCCTTACAATGTCGCCAGCCAACTCGGCCAGTCGGACATCCCAAACAAAAAACCTCTCCGGGGGAGCCTGTTGTTTGAGCAGGGCGTTACGCTGTGCCAGTGCCCGAGCATAGGCCCGTAGAGTAACTTTGGAGCTTGGCAAAATGTGTAGCGCTAAATCGTCTAAAAACCAACGCCTAAGTGCCGGGTCACCACTAACCAATTGAAGATGGTTGGGCTCAAACAGCACCACCGGCAATACGGTCACTGCGGTTAGGCGTTTTTTAACAACATCACCAATTACAAATTCTTTGGTTGTGTTCTCGGCGTCTGCTTTTAATTTGACGGTACGTGTCTCGTTTTTATAGTTAACGCAGTCAAGCCGCGCCCAAGCGGCGCCTTGTTTTATTAGCAGGCTGTCCCGTCCGCGGTAACTGTTGCCCCGAGCAAGGTACAAAAGCGCTTCAAGGAGGTTGGTTTTACCGCTGCCATTTGGGCCGACAATAATATTCACGCCGCTTGTAAACTCAAACGAAGCGTCCTTGTAAGAACGAAAGTTCTGAAGTCGCAGGGATGCAATCACAGCAACCCCGAAGTTGAAAGTTGAAAGTTGAAAGTATATAAAGTAAAATTCATATCGTTTTTGTAAAGCCGTCCAGCACCTTTGATATCTCAGTTGCTTCTAGGACACGACGGGTGGCTAGGCCCGGTGCGAAATAACCAAGTTCGGCTCCAAGCCTAATCATTGAGCGAACCTCACCGCTCGAACCCTTTGCGATATATAGATATTGTTTAGCTCTTTGTTAGACCGCCGATCAAAACCTTCGGCTATATTGTTCATAACCGAAACGCTGGCGCGCTGAATCTGGTCACGAAATCCAAAATCTTTTACGCTCGAAAAGTTTCGGTATATGTTTACTGATCGGTCTCGCGATTTTTGCCAAGTGATAAGCGATCTAAAACCTTTTATCATCTTGTTATTCTAGCTCATTTCTCAATACTCAAAGCTCAGGACTCATAGCTCATAGCTTTTATCTTTTAGTATTTTAACTTTTAACAGGCATTACAACCTGCGCGTAACCGCTTTGGTCTGGGTCACGAATAATACACGGTTCAAGCTTGCCGTTCATACAAAACTCGACCTTGTCTCCGCGAGCAACTCCGAGGGCATCAAGCAGGTAGCGCGAGTTTAGAGTAACCGTGCCGGTGCCTGTTACTTGGCCTTTAATTTCAGAGTTGTTTTCGCCTAGCTGAGAAGCTACTGATCGAACGCCCAGGCTTTTGTCTTTTTCGCTAATTTTAATCTGAATGCTTCCGGCGGCTTCACGGGCAAACAGGCTAGCAATTTTTGTGATGCTAGTAAGCTCGGTTTTTGAAACAAGTGCTGTGACCGCGAACTTTTTAGGCAGTAGCTTTCGGTAGTCGGGGTAGTTGCCGTCAATTAACCTAGTAATAATTTCTACATCGCCAATCTGAAAGCGAACCTGTTGTTCATCAAACGTTATGGTTGTTTGGGTATCGCTATGGTCAGACAAGATCCGCAGTACGTCTTGCAATGAGCTGGCCGGAATAATCAGCTGGGCGAGGTCTTTACTGGCCACTAGCTTCCTCTCGGCCAAACGGTAACTGTCGGTTGCGGCTAGGTAAATACTACCCTCAAGGGTGTGCATATAAACACCGGTTAAAACTGGCCTGGAGTCGTCGCTGCTGGCAGCAAAAACAGTTTGTTGGAGGGCCTGCTTTAAAACCGTGTTGTCCAGTTTGATGGTTTTGCCAGCTTGTAGAGCCGGCATTACGGGGTATTCATCGGCGGGCACACCGTTGATTGTTGAGGTATATTGATCCAGGCTTAGGTTTAGTTTGAAGTCGTCGGTTGAAAGGTCGACTGTTCCTCCGGGCAGGCTGGCTACAAAATCTTGCATTAGCCGAGCTGGCACGGTCAAGGCTCCCGGCTCAGTTACTTTGGCGCCAATTGTTTCGGTGATGGCTACGTCTAGGTTGGTGGCCGCCACAACCAGGCGGTTGTCGACGGTTTTTAAAAGCACGTTGGCGAGTATTGGCAAGGCGTTTCTGGTTGTTGCCACGCGGGCAACGGCGTTTAGCGCTCGGCTCAAATTTTCCTGGGTTACTTGAAGCCTCATATAACTATCCTTTCTTTAAATAAATAGTTTTAGTAATAAGCATTGTGGAAACAGTGCATAAACTAGCAGCCAACAGAGTAAAGGTGCTCATAAATAGGTCGGATAAAGCAGAGGACAAACTGCTAACAAAACCATTAGTTGTGCGCAGGATGGTTTTTGGGATGCTAAAGGTGTGCACAAAAAGCCGGCTTATACCCAAGTTTTCCGACAGTTGTGCTGGGACGCTTACACAGATTTTATGCATAAAGCCGCTCCTTTATTTCAACGATATGCTGCCTAACCCTAGGGTCTAGAGACATTTCTTTTTCGATCTTTTCAACCGAATGAATGGCCGTGGTGTGGTCTTTTCGGCCGAGTTCAGTAGCAATTTTCGGGAAGCTTAAATGCAGCTCACTACGCAGCAAGTACATGGCCACCTGCCGAGGCACAACAATCTCTTTGTCACGCTTTGGCCCGGTAATTTCATCGAGCTGCAGGTCAAAATGTTTGGCAGTCTTTTCAACCACACTGCGAGCACTTAGGTGCTTGGGCCGAGAGCGGCTTCCACCAAGTAAACTTGTGGCAATTGCCAGGTCTGGGCTCAAGCCGCGCATCTCACAGAAGGCCAGCAGCTGGTTTAGGGCACCCTCCAACTCACGGATGTTGGTTTGGATCAGGTTAGACAAAAACTCGACTACCGGCGGTGGCAAAACTGTTTGGTGGGCGTGGGCTTTGGTTTGAATAATGGCACAGCGAGTTTCAAAGTCAGGGTTCTGCATATCAATTGTCATGCCCCAGGCAAAACGGCTGCGCAAACGATCCTCAAGCGTCGGGATGTCGCTCGGCGGTTTGTCGCTACTAATAATGATCTGCTTGTTGGCTTGGTGCAGAGCATTGAAGGTATGGAAGAATTCCTCTTGAGTTTTCTCTTTGCCAGCAATGAACTGGATGTCGTCAACAATCAGTACATCGGCCGAACGGTAATAGCCAGCAAAGTCGGTGTTCTTTTTGTAGCGGATGGCGTCTAAGAACTCTTGCACAAACTGCTCGGTCGAAACATACACAATCCTAGCTTTTGGGTTGTTAGTCAAGACAGCGTTGCCAACAGCCTGGATCAAGTGGGTTTTGCCAATACCAACACCGCCGTAAACAAACAGCGGGTTATACTTTGTGCCCGGATTGGCGGCAATGGCCTGGCAAGCCGCATAAGCCAGCTCGTTACCCGAGCCGACGATGAAGTTATCAAAAGTATAACGATCATTAATGCCTTGTCGGTAGGAGTGCGACAAGCTAGAAACCTGGCGATTGTTGGTTTCGGCTCGAGGGCTTTCTAAAATCATTGTCTCCTCGTTGGTTCGGCGGTTGGCCAACATGCCAGAGTGAATCTTAAAAGCCAGCGATTTTACAACCAGGCCGTTCTTTTCTAACAGTGACGACAAAAGCTCGCTGTATTTTCGCTCGAGCTGCTGCTTGATGAAGATGTTAGGCACACCAATCACGGCCTCTTGGTCGTTGTGTCGAAGCAGCGACGTGTTTTTGAACCAGGTAACAAAACTACCGCGTGAAACGCTTAGTTCAAGTTCACCAAGTACTGCCTGCCAGATATTAACGGTGTCTTGCATCCGCCTAAAACCATCTCCCTCTTTAGCTCTTCTTTAAACAACTATACTTCAGGACGGTGTATTTTTCCACAGCCTCCAAGCAACAAAAATAAAAGTTACTAAAAAGTAGGTAAAACAGGGTAGGGTTGTACACACCCTAAATTAACAGATTAGAAAATGTGGATAAAGCCATCGGTTTGGTGGATAAACTCCCGCGAACTGCGGATTTTTGTAGTGTTTTTTACTAAGTATGGAGGAGATGCTAAACTATACTCATATGCCAAAGAGAACATTTCAACCCAAGAAGCGCCACGCCTCAAAGCAACACGGTTTTTTTAAGCGGATGGCCAGCAAGGCCGGACGCAATATTTTAAGAAAACGTCGCAACAAAGGCCGAGCCGTTCTAACCAGGTAGAGCAAACTAATGCTTGCCAGACAAAATCGCTTTCGAGGCCGAGCCAGCCTGGGGTTAGTTTTTAGACGCGGTAGCACTTCTCGCTCACCAGGCCTGCTGGTGCGTTTTTATCCAACCAACAAGGACAGTTTTCGGGCCGCGGTAGTAGTTAGCCGAAAAGTTCATAAAAACGCTGTGGTGCGCAACCGGATCCGCCGCCGTGTTTATGACTTTTTGGGCAGGCATCAAGGCAGCCTCAAAACCGGCGACATTGTTATTACAGTTTTGGACACGAGGCTCGAGAGCTGTAGTTTTGAAGATCTTGAGCGCGATCTAAAAACGGCTCTAACCAAATCTGTTATAGTAGGGTAAAGCAAAAAGGGACAAACTAAATGTTCGACACGCTGATAGTGCAGCCAATTTTTAACGTACTGGTGCTGATATACGGCCTGATTCCTGGTCATAACTTTGGGCTGGCAATTATTCTGTTCACGGTTTTGGTGCGTTTTGCCATGTTCCCGCTTGTCAAAAAGCAGCTGCGTAACACCGTAGCCATGAGGGCGATCCAACCCGATCTAAAACGCATCAAGAAGCAGGCCGCCGGCAACCGCCAACAAGAATCACTTTTGACAATGGCGCTTTACAAAGAGCGCGGCGTTAATCCGTTCTCTTCAATTGGCCTGCTGGTTGTGCAGATTCCGTTGTTTTTGGCGCTCTATGCCGGCTTAAAGCGCATTGTTGATGACCCCCAGAGCATCGTCGACTTCTCTTACGGCTTTGTGCAGAACCTGAGCTGGCTCAAAGAACTAGCCGGCAACATCAACCTGTTTGACGACAGCTTGTTTGGGCTAGTTGACCTAAGCCGAAGTGCTGTTAGTAACGCCGGTGGGGTCTATTGGCCGGCCATGATTATTGTGCTGGCTAGCTCGCTCGTACAGTGGCTGCAGATCAAGCAGACCTTGCCAAAAAGTAAAGACACCCGAACCTTGCGCAGTATCTTAAAAGACAGTAGCAAGGGCGCTACCGCCGATTCAAGCGAGGTTAATGCCGCCATTGGCCGCAACATGAGCTTCTTCTTCCCGATCTTGATATTTATCCTAACTGTTAACTTTGCGGCTGCCCTGTCGCTTTATTGGTTCATTAGCGGTGCTGTTGCTTACTTGCAACAAGCCTATCTGCTAAAGCAAGACGAATACGATATCGAAAAAATAGCCGCTGCCATGGCCGCAAAAAACCCTGCCTCTAAACCAAAAACTGTAAAATCTACGGCCAAAACCTCCGGGCCAAAGAAGAAACGGAATAAAAAGAGGAGATGAACAGTGGAAGAAAGCATACAGTTTGCCAAAAAATACCTCGAGGACCTGCTGTCGTTCTTTGGGCTTAATACCGACGTCCGTGCCACCAGTGAAGACGACGAAGTAATTGTGCTGTCCGTGCCCAGCACACACCTAAACGGCTTTTTGATCGGCCAAAATGCCGAAACCATGCGTGCCTTGCAGTACATGGTTAGCATGGCGCTCAAAAACGCTGGCCATGAGTACGTGCGCGTAAACGTCGATGTCGCCGACTACAAAAAGCAGCGGGCGCACCAGGTAGAACAACGCGCCGAAGCTTGGCTAAACGAGGTTAAAGCCTCGGGCGCCGAAAAACACCTCGAGCCCATGAACGCGGCCGATCGCCGTACTGTTCACAAGCTAGCCGGTGACCACGGCCTAGTTACCGAATCGGTTGGCGAGGGCCGCGACCGCCACATTGTGCTCAAACCGGCAGCCGACACAGAACCTAAAGCCAAAACCGAACCCCCCTCCACAGAAGTTTCAGAGACCAAAGAAAAGCCGGCCAAAGCCAAGAAACCGGCCAAAAAAGCCTAAGCATTTTATTGAATTTAACAGAGATAAGATATACGATTAGTACATGAAGCGAGAGGTGTGGTTAGTTTTGGCTGTTATTTTGATGATAAGCCAAACAGTTTTGCCTAAGACCACCGCCTCAGCCACCAGCAACTCAATCTGGACGGGCACGGACCAAGTGACTATTACCGACGAGGGTGAGGCCCCCGTTGAACAAACCAGCCAACTCAACTGTAGCGTAAGCTCAAAAGTGGGCACTCGGTTAAAGAACAGCACCCGCGACCTAGCCGGTAATCTTAATCTATCCGAAGCCAATAAAATTTTCTCGACTGTTAGCGCCCAGTGTTATTACCAAAACAAACTCGGGCTATTCACCAAAAGCGGCAACCTCTGGGCGATGCCGGGCAGCGACAGGGCTGTGCGAATTTATGCTAACCCGACAACTGCTACTGTGCCTGTGCCCGGTGATAGTACGACGCTTATAATGTCTACGCCATCAGCTGTTTCGGGCAAGAACTTTAGCATTAATCACAACCTCACGGCTATTGGCAGGTTAGACACGGACGGTTCGCCAAAGGAGCTAATTTGGCGGCTCAGCTCAATGAGTGACTATATAAAATATAGCAACGGGAGTCTGGTGAACTTTGATAGTGCTGACTTTTCGAGTAACGGCCGCTACATGGTTGCGCTGCTGGCGCAAAAAGTGTTGGTCAGAGTAGACATGAAAAACCGAGAACTGACACCGATCGGCCCGGCAAACTACAGTAGCGGTACTACGCCAAGCTATGCGATTAGCAACGACGGTAATTACGTTTTAAGTAGTGCGGCGGGACTCAAGTTTTTTGACTTGTCGGCTTGCCAGAACAAATATGCCGAAGGTCAGTGGCCTAGCAACATTACTCCTAGCTCGACGTTTCCTGGCTGTACCAGCCGAGATGTTTTTGCTCAGTCCAAGACAGTGCTGCCATTTTACGAGAAGGTTGGGCAAATGCGCTTTAGCCCCGACGGGCGCATAGCCAGGGCAGAGGTTAACTGGCGCGACGCGGCAGGAATTTTGCACTGGCACCGGCTGAAGTTGGTGTCGGCCGGCTACGCTTTGCCGCAGGGCTATTTGGCCATGGGCGACAGTTTTGCCAGCGGCGAAGGCGACACCGAGGGCGGGACTTATTATGAGCCGGGGACGGATGAGCATGAGGGCAATGGCAGAAATCTCTGCCATCTTAGCCGGCGTAGTTACCCCTACTTAGTCGCAAACGCTACAGGGTATTTGGTTTCTACAAGTGCTACTCCGCCGATTGACGGGATTTTTCATAGCGTAGCTTGTAGCGGCGCTAAGATGAACGATATTCTTTCAAGTAATCAATACGACTGGCTAAAGAAAGAACCACTGAAAGGATGGCTACCTGGTTATATTAGACAAGTAGAATATACGTCAGAAGATCAGGATAAAGAGAGAGGCCTTCTGCACCCATCTATAGTTACGATGAGTATAGGCGGAAATGACGTTGGCTTTGTGGACAATCTTTTGCCCTGTTTAAAACCTGGAACATGTGAACTAGCCCAAGCCGACTCAACCAAACGCGGCAATCTTGTTAAAGAGATGGCCGCCCTAAAGCCAAGGCTAACCGAAACCTACAAAGAGGTCAAAAAGGCTGCTGATGGAGCGCGAGTCTACGTTTTAGGCTATCCACAAATTGTCCAAGAAGCGGGAGGCACTTGTGCGGTCAATGTTCTACTGAATAGTGACGAGCGCGTATTTGTAGGTAGAGCGACCAGCTACTTTAACCAAGTTATTCAATCGGCAGCCAACGAAGCCGGTGTATTGTATGTCAATGCTGAGGATGTTTTGAACGGAGTCAACCTTTGTAGCGGTGTGCCGGACTCCGAGGTTGCTGTTAACGGCGTTACGGCCGGAAACGACAGGCCGCTAGGCAAGCTGACTTTTATGGGTAACGTATTCGGTAGTGAATCGTATCACCCTAATCACAAAGCACAGCCTCGCTACCGCGACAGGTTACTAGCGGCAACCAATAATCTGACCAGGCCTATGCCAGTGGCGGTTATTGCGCCGACTCCAACACCCGACGCCTACTTTGGTTTTGACGCTCAAAACTTCGTGGCTAATCAAAATAACCCAAGCTTGCCAAATACTGTCGCGGCAACCAGGCAAAATATAATTACCGGAATTACCGATTCGGGCCAAGCCGCTATCTGGCTAAGCGGCTTACAGCCAAACACAACAGTCTCGCTAGAGATGCACTCGACACCTACAAGTCTTGGTAGCTATATCTCCAGTGTTAACGGCGAGCTTAACGTAACGGTTACCGTGCCGAACACGGTTGAGCCTGGCTTTCATGAGATCCACGCTAAAGCCATAGGTTTGTTGGGCGAACCAGTTGAATACTATGAGCCAATTATTGTACTTGGCGACGAAAGCGATATCGATAACGACGGTCTGGCCAACTCTGCAGACCCTTGCTTGTTTGTGGAGGCATCAGCTCAGGACGTTGACCAAGACGGGGTTGACGATGCCTGTGACGGTGATCTATCTACGCCGCTTACTGTTCAGGAACCTGATCCAGTACCTGGCACCGAACTGACTACCGAATTCGAGGACAAGACACCTAGCCCCGAAGAGCCAGAGTTTGACTTTGGACACGAACCAAACCCTGCCAAGCCCGAAGTAACTTTGGCGCTGGCAGAACAGCCAAACACAGAAACCAGCCAACAGGCGATAGTGAACAGCTCGAGCTCAGAACCCACAGCTCAAAGCCCTTCTGAAGCCACACAACAATCTCAGGAACCTCAGGTTTTTGCAGAACAAACTACTAATCCCAAACAAGTCATCAAAGCAGAGTCTAGCGACAAAGGCCCGGATAGCGGCAAACTACTTTGGTATATTCTGGCCGGGCTGTTTGTTTTTGTAGTTGGCGTCTTACTTATAACGGGCAAGAAGAAACCTATCTAGTAAGTCTCTAGTTTTTCCTGTACGGCTTGTTTGTTTGAATGCCGTGCGGAGAAGGAGCACTCAAAGACCGTTCTCGCGTCACTTACAACAGTGATCCAACAGGGAGTTTTTTTTCTGTAGGAGTAGTACTGAGCCACTCCTTTCTCGGAAAAGTATTCTTTTTTGGCAATTACGTCAATGAGATTGGCCGAAGCAAGGTCACCCACAAACCCCATATGGCACATTAAAGGCGTGGTCTCGGTGGACGATTTGTCGCTTGGCTGGGTACAGCTACTTTCTTTTTCTAACTCAACCCCCAGCGTCTGCTCCATTTCGGAATGTAGGGCTTTTATGTCGTCTATCAAAGCAAAGGCGAGCTTTTTGTTTTGGTAGTCCAGGTATTTACCGTAGACCATGTAGCCGGCTATCCATAAAACCAAGACCAGCATCAGAGCCAGGAGCACCGATGTAAACTTATGCTTTCTGATAAAGTCAGGGATTTTTGCCATAAGCGTATATTAAACGATTCACTCAACTTTTGCACCTCCATTTGCACCTCCATTTGCACCTCCATTTGTGCCCCCATTTGTGCCCCCCACGATCCCTGCTCGCGCTTCAAAAGTGCTAACTTTTAGTGTGATCGCATGAAAAGTTGGCGCTTTTGTAGAGAGTGAACGTATCTGTAGGAACTAGGGGTAATGAATTAGTTACTTGCCGAGGACTCCGTTGTAAACGGCTAGGGTCTGTTCGGCCATGCGGCGCCATGAGTACTTGGCCGCCTGCTTGTGGCCAAGGGCTGTGAGCTTGGTGCGCAGCGTAGGGCTAGTTAGCACCTCATCAATGCGCGTGGCCATGTCCTCAACATTTTCGGGGTCGAAGTAGTGCGCAGCGTCGCCGTAGACCTCGGGCAAGCAAGTGGCATTGCTACTAACCACCGGGCAGCCATGCACCATCGCCTCAAGGCCACCTAGCCCAAAACCCTCGCTCAAACTCGGGCAAACATACGCAACAGCATTTTGATAAAGCCATTTTAGGCTTTCGTCGGGCACAAAACCGGTAAATACAATCTGGTTTTTGCTGGGCAGTTTGCTAACTCGTTTTTCGAGCTGTGTGTAGTAATATTCTTTTTTGCCAACTAGCACCAGCCGTAAGTCTTTATGTTTTGGGCTGATGAGTTCGAAAGCCTTAACTAGCCGCTCAAGGTTCTTATGAGGAAACGGAGCGCCGACGTATAGGAGGAACTGGGGGTTAGTAGATGGTAGATGGTAGATGGAATCCAGGGTCGCAGGGCGCACAGGTGCTCCTGCCATTGGCGGCTCGCTGGCCAAAAGCGTGGTAGAGGTTTTGCCTTTGGTAAAGGGGTACATTTTTGCGAGCTCTGTTTTTACGTAGTCGGTGATTGTAATAATAGCTGTGGATTTTTTATTGCTGTACCAAAATAAAAATCGGTAACCGAGCATCTTTAGCCAAAAAACTGGCACCGGCGTTTTGCCAGCGCGCGTAAAGCGCAGCATGGTCAGATCAAGCGTGCTGGTGACTTTAGTGCCACGGTAAAAAAACGGCTGCTGGTTCATCGTAAAATGCACCAAGTCGGGCTTGAGCTGGTTAAGCTGGCGAGTAAACCGGGTCTGATCGAGCGGGTTAAATGTGAACTGGGCAAAAGGGCAATCAACCCGAGCAAAGTTTTTGGCTTTAGGTTGCCAAGAATCATCGGGCTGTACCAGTATTGTGTAGCGGTTGATGCTGTCGACATCTTGCAAATGCTCAACCAGCCGGTCAGCGTAACGACCGGTGCTAGCTCGCCGAATTCGGGCATCAATAACTATGTGCTTAGTACGAGCTGTGAGCTGTGAGCTGTGAGCTGAGGGATCCATACCGTACAATTATAACTAAATGCGGGCAAAACTACGGCACATACCATATTACGGTTCACTGGCTCTGCTTGCTTATATGCCCTTTCACATTTTTTTGAGCCAGTGGCTGAGCACGTTCACCGGGGGGCTTGAGGCCTGGAAGATCGGTAAGGATATTCTAACAATCGGCTTGCTGCTACTTAGCGTAGGGTTGGTGCTTGCAGATAAAAAGTTGCGCCAGAACAGAGTATATCTGACCCTGCTGGGCTTAACTATAGCCTACGGGGTTATCCACGGCGCTATGTATGTGCTAAACAAAGACACAACTTTTGACATAGCTCGTCTGGCCAGCGCCTATAATAATCGTTTGCTTTGGTATGCGTTAATCGCTATGGCCAGCGTCATGCTGGTTGGGGCAAAAAAAGGGCAACTACAGACGGCTCTCAAACTCGTTATAGCAGTAAGTACGCTTGTATGTGTGCTCGGACTACTGCAGTGGTTTTTGCCGAAGGACATATTAACTCACGTGGGCTACGGAGTGGAGAGAGGAGTAAGGGCCAGCTTTTTTATAAACGAAGAGGTTAGATTCCCCCGGGTGATGTCGACAATACGTGATCCGAATTCGCTAGGAGCATTTTTGCTGGTGCCAATCTTCATGCTGGTTCAGCTATGGACGGACAAACAGCAAAGACGGAAGATGCTGGTCGGGGGGCTACTGCTACTGCACGGCCTGATCTTGCTACTCACCTTTTCCCGAGCGGCTTGGGGCGGCGCAATTATAGGCCTTGGGGGACTCTTCTTCATGTCACACAGAGAAAAAATACTGCCGACAGCCAAACGGTATTGGTCATTACTGGTTGGAGCCATAGTAGTGATCTGTTTTGTTGGCTATAGTTTGCGGGATACGCAGTTTGTGCGCAGTGTTGTCTTCCGAATAGATGACAAAAATGCTGCCAATTCACTTGATTCTGATGCTTATCACGTGTATTTCATACAGGAAGGCCTAGACAGTGTAGCAAAAAAACCACTTGGCTACGGTCCTGGCACAGCTGGTATTGTATCTATTCAAAACAAAAACGGAAGCTTTTTGACAGAAAACTACTACCTGCAACTGGCTCACGAAGTTGGCATAGTCGGCTTGCTTATTTTCGCAACTGCCTGGGGCTACGTAGTTAAGCAACTCGTAAAACGTCGCTCAGTTATGGGTATTGCTTTGGTAGCCTCGGCCGGAGCCTACGCTATCATGGCGCTTGTTATGCATTTGTGGGTTAACGAGGCTGTTGCTGCCCAATGGTGGCTACTGGCAGGCTTGATCGTCGGTTCTTCCAAAAATAAGGCGACAGAATCTGTTAAAATAGGCTGACAACTAAGGAGTTATATGGCAAAAAAGGCACTTATCACCGGTATTACAGGCCAAGACGGCGGGCATTTAGCCCAATTATTGCACGAAAAAGGCTATGAGGTTTATGGGGTTATACGTGGTCAACACAACCCCAGGCGCAAGGCTACCGAGGATGAGTTTCCTTTTGTAAAACTCATAGAAGCAGACTTGACCGACCTCTCGTCTCTCATACGGGCTGTAACCATTTCAAAACCTGACGAGGTATATAATTTGGCTGCCATAAGTCATGTGGGCTATTCGTTCAAAGACCCCATACTTACTGCTGAGGTTACAGGTAAGGGTGTGCTTAATATGCTTGAAGCGATACGGCTTGGAGCTGATGAGAAAAAGGTAAAATTTTACCAAGCTTCAACCTCAGAAATGTTTGGCGGCTTAGAATATAACAGACCTAGAAAAGGCTATAAAGAGGACGCAACCTTTCATCCGCGTAGCCCATATGGAGTAGCCAAGCTTTATGGTTACTGGATAACAAAAAATTATCGTGAAAGCTACGGTATGTTTGCTGTTTCAGGGATTTTGTTTAACCACGAGGGCGAACGGCGCGGTTTAGAGTTTGTAACCCGCAAAATTAGTAACGCGGTAGCTCGTATTAAGCTGGGCAAACAAAAAGAGATAGTATTGGGTGATTTATGGCCAAAACGTGACTGGGGCTATGCTGGTGATTACGTAGAGGGTATGTGGCTAATGCTACAGCAAGACAAGCCACAAGATTATGTATTAGCAACTGGCGAAACACATTCTATTGAGGACTTTCTAACCCTAGCATTCAAAGAAATTGGCATAGACGACTGGAAACCATACGTAAAACAAGATCCGAAATTTATGCGTCCTGCAGAGGTAGATTTGCTCTTGGGCGACCCGTCAAAGGCGGAAAAAGAACTTGGCTGGAAGCGTAAGGTTGACTTTCCAGGGCTTGTTAAGCTAATGGTAGAACATGACCTAAAGCTCGAAAAACAGCTAAAAGATTAATCCACAAAACTCATTAACGGTACCATCTCTACTCCTAAATTAAGTTTAAGTAGTTTATGATCATTTGTTATAAAACGGCTGGCACTAGAGGTAATCGCCGTTGCAATACGGATTGCATCAGCAGTTTTTGGGCTAGGGTTTTGACGGCGTAAGTTTCCAGCCGCAATTGCAATATCTTTGGCAAATTCGTACTGAGTAGCGTGGGTTGCTTCCAAAAACTCCAAAGCGCTGGGGCTACTTGTGCCACTTAAGATCTCTGTTATGACAAGTGTCGACATGCATAATGATTCACCCGACTGTATAGTTTGGGTGAATACTCGTTTTGCACTATCAGAGAACTCTGGATGGTTTTCTAGTATGTGAATAAATACATTGCTATCTATAGCTATCAATTATTGGTCCCACTCTTCGTCACGCATTTTACGGATCCAGTCGGTAGCGTCCATGCCAGCTTTGCCCCATGCAGTGTCTTCGGTTTTAATGCTTCCTGCGTACTTTTTTAAAACGTCTTCTATGTCTATCTGGTCGTCTTTTTCCAGTATGGCCCGCCCGTCCGGCAGTGCCGTGACCCGCATTTTTTGACCAGGTTTAATAGACAGCTGTTTGCGGACGGCTTTGGGTATGACGACTTGGTATTTACTAGAAACGGTTAAGCTCATAGGTAAAGCATAGCAAAAAGTTCAACGGTTACTTATAAACTCCACCTTGCGTAAATCCAGTTTAGTGTGCAAAGATCGCTCCAATTAGGGATAGGTTCAAGTGTGGAGCGAAATTTATTACTCTAGTCAGATTTAGAAGCAACGTAGTCAGCAATTGTTTGTTTAAAATCTATAGCTTGCCTCCAGGCAATAAAATCTGTAATAGTTTGCTCAAAGGGGGCAACTGGCTCCCAGCCAGTTTCATTGTGCAACCGTGAATAACTACCGTAAATTTCCTTGGGGTCAGTTGGGCGTATCAATGATTGGTCAACTTCAACTTCAATATCTTTAGCATCAAGTTTAGCAAGCATTAATTCCAGAATCTCGTTACCTGAACGCGCCCGGCCACTGCAAATGTTATAAATATCATTTTCTAATGATTCGGTCGTAGCTAAATCGGCATAACCTTTAACAACATCGCGTACATCGGTATAGTCACGTCTTGTGGCCAGGTTTCCCACTCTTATTGGTCCGCCATTTTTTTTGGCCTGCATGATTTTCTGATATAAATCTGGCACTAAGAATCCACCTTCTTGACCAGGGCCGATATGATTGAAAGGCCTAACTATCACACAATTCAGCCCAGAAACTCTAAGTCTCAATGCTTCCTTTTCCATGGCGATCTTACTGAGAGTGTATGGCGAACCCTCTGTTAGCAATGCAGACTTTTCGAGTAAAGGCATCGGCTGGCTATTTTTATAAACTGCTCCACTACTTACTGCTACAACTCGGACGGACGACTTAATTTTCAGTAATCTTTCGGACAAAACAGACAACACGTCTACGTTTACTCGCATGTACAGCTCAGGCTTGGCGAACGAGTCGCCCATTTTGGCAAGGCCGGCGAGATTAATAACTCCGGAAACTTCACCCAGCGGGAGCTTGCCTACCTGCTCAATGTTCGTTAAATCGCACGTAATATAGCTTATTAGGCTGTGCTTAACGTCTGCGCGTGGGGTTGGATCCATCCCAGTGCCAATAACATCTACACCACGAGAAGACAATTCATTTGCTAGATGTTTGCCTACAAATCCATTAACGCCAGTAACAAGAACTTTAACCATGCTTTTAGCCTACACGACCAACTAACAAAACTGAAACCTCACTTGTTTAATAGGGGTAAAACAAGTAAAATTACAGCTACGTGAGACAAACCAAAGAGCGCTATCGTTATTCTATAATCCTTCTCAAACAGCTGGTTAAGACTGACTTTAAACTTCGCTACCAAGGTTCCTTATTAGGATATCTTTGGTCACTACTTAAACCCCTGTTCTTATTTGGCATACTCTATATTGTATTTGTTAAGATCGTAAGGGTTAATTACGGAGTTGAGAACTCTGGAGGCTATCTTCTTCTTGGCATAGTCCTCTGGTCTTTCTTCGCCGAGCTTACGAGTGGAAGTGTGACATCAATTGTGGGCAAAGGAGACTTATTAAGAAAAATAAACTTTCCAAAAGGAGTTATTGTTCTGGCCACAGGGTTCTCGGCGCTGGTGAATCTTACCTTAAATCTAACGATTGTAGCCATATTTATTATCATCGGTGGATCATCAATTAACTTCGGAATCTTTATTGTCCCGCTACTACTCATGCAACTTTTCATACTATCTTTAGGTATTGGTTTTTTCTTATCTGCCTCATATGTAAGGTTGCGAGACATTAGTCATATATGGGAAGTTATTATGCAAGCACTTTTCTACCTTACCCCCATATTATTTCCTGTTGCTTTTGCCCCACTTTGGCTGCAAAAAATACTCATACTTAACCCGTTGGCGCAATTGGTTCAAGACCTCAGATATATATTAATTTCACACAGTACCGTTACGATAGACGATGTATATATTGATAGGCCGTATATAAGACTGGTCCCCGTATTGATTACTCTATTAGTTTTTATAACATCTGTGTATTATTTTAAGTCGAGATCAAAGTATTTTGCAGAGGAAGTATGATGAATAATATCGCTATTTCAGTAAAAGAGGTTTCCAAAGACTTCAAGATTAACCATAGTAAGAGCACCACTGTTAAGGCACACTTCGTTTCGATATTAAAAGGCAAAAAAGATCGAAACATAGAAACACAACATGCGCTCAAAAATATATCTTTTGAAATAAAAAAGGGTGAATTTTTTGGGATCGTAGGGCGTAATGGAAGCGGGAAGAGTACGATGCTTAAAATTCTCGCTGGAATATACCAGCCCAATAAAGGATCAATTAATGTTCAAGGCAAATTAGTGCCTTTTATTGAGCTGGGTGTAGGCTTTAATCCTGAACTTACCGGTCGCGAAAATGTCTTTCTAAATGGTGCATTGCTAGGTTTTAGCGAAGCGGAGGTTGCTGCATTCTATCAAGAAGTGGTTGAGTTTGCAGAATTAGGGCAATTCATGGACAAAAAGCTAAAAAATTATTCAAGTGGCATGCAAGTAAGGTTAGCTTTCTCTATGGCAGTAAGGGCAGAGGCAGATATATTGTTGGTTGATGAAGTGCTAGCCGTTGGGGATGCGGATTTCCAACGCAAATGCTATGAATATTTCCAGCGAATTAAATCCCAAGGAGTTACAGTTGTCTTTGTCACGCATGATATGTCAGCAATTAGACAGTATTGCGATAGAGCGGCACTAATCGATGGGAGTAAATTGATTGATATAAATAGCGCTGAAAAAATTGCTAAAAAATATATCCAACTCTTTTCCGAAGAAAAAAGCCAACAGCCACTGTCATCCAAGCAGACAAAACGCTGGGGAGATAAAAAGGCTACATACAGTAAAGTAAGCGCCGAACTTGTCGATAATGATAAGAATATTTTAATTAGCGCAACAGTCAAAGCAAACAAAAAAGTAGAAGGTGCATATTACGGATTTATGATTTCGAATGAAGCTAGGCAGTCCGTTCTAGGCACTAACTCTATGATTGAACAAGTAAAAGCTGAAGCGCTGAAAATGGGAGAAACAATTTCCATAACATGGAAATTTCCAAATATATTTAACCAAGGTAAGTTTTATGTAGAATTAGCTTTAATGCATAATGCAACACAGGTATCAGACTGGTGGGAGGACGCAACATTCTTCAAGATATCGAACGAAAAGAGAACTCCTTACATCGTAAATCCAAAAACCGAATTTACGAAAGATAAAATGTGGAAAGTTTAATAATTACCAGTTTTTTTGTTAGTATAGGAACCTGTGAAAGAGTATAAAAACAGTGTTGTTTCTGGAGCGCCGTTGGAGAAACTTTTTAGTATCGGTGAGTTATATGTTTCTGATTTTTTAGAAGAAGGTGAAGAACCCAAAGGCCCGCCATGTGAAATGGCACTAGGTTTTGACCCAGTTAGTAGAGCGGTACAACTCACGAAACAACCAGATGCATCTTTGATGTGGGGGAGTATGTACTACTATCGTAGTGCGGTTAATCCTGCTATGCGTGAAGCTCTGATGGACTTGGCTGAAAAAACCTGTAAATCAATCCCAGAAAGAGGCGAAAAATCAGTGTATCTGGACATTGCATCAAATGATGGCTATCTATTATCTACTGTAGATAAGGAAAAATATTTGCGAGTTGGTATTGATCCTTCGGATTACCCGGAAGCAAAGGAGAACGCAGACGTTAACATTCGTGAATACTTCACAGCAAAAGCGTTTACCGACGCTGGTTACACTAAAGCATCCCGTATTAGTTGTGCCGCTTGTTTCTATGATATTGACAAGCCACTAAAATTCCTGCAAGACGTGTATGACATTCTTGAAGATGACGGCCTATTCACCATGCAGGTTTCTTACACACCAGCCAATATTCTGCAAACTGAACTGGGAGTAATTTGCCACGAGCACCTCTGCTACTACAATTTGACTTCACTCAAGTGGATGACCGAACAAGCCAACTTTGTTATCAAAGACATAGAGTTGAATAATGTTAATGGCGGCTCAATACGTCTATATATGCAAAAAAACAATGCACCAGATAATTACTTAACTCCTGCTGACCGTGATATATGCAGGATCAGGGTCGAATCTTTACTACTTTGGGAGGAACAAGCGGGCTTTAACAGCCCGAAAGTATACAAGGATTTCTACAAACAGATACTAAGACTCAAGAAAGAAACAGTAACCTTCATTAAAAGAGCTAAAGCCGACGGTAAGACAGTCTGGGGTTACGGCGCTAGCACTAAAGGTAACACCTTACTCCAAATGTTCGGTCTGGACGACAGTCTCATTGACGGGATTGCCGAAAAACAAGAGGTTAAATGGGGCAGAAGAACAGTCGGAACCAATATACCGATTTATTCCGAAGCAGATATGCGTAGCGCGCAACCAGACTACCTGTTGATACTACCTTGGTTTTTCCAGGATATTTTTATCAAACGGGAACACGAATATCTTAAAAAGGGCGGTATTATGATTTTCCCAGCACCGCATTTTTCCACTTACTCACTCTAGGTTTAATTATGGAAGAACTTGATCCATCATTTAAGATTTCCTATGCACAAAATTGCGAAGATATAGTTCTAAACTATTTTTTCAAAGATGTATTAAAAGGATTTTATGTTGATGTGGGGGCAGGTCATCCCGAACAAGACTCAGTTACTAAACTATTCTATGACAGGGGATGGAGAGGTATAAATGTAGAGCCCATAAATAACATCTACAAGCTTCTTCAAAAAAGTCGCCCCAGAGACATAAACCTAAACATCGGTCTGTCGGATAAGAAGGGTCGGGAAACATTTCGAGAATATGAAAATTACGGTCTTTCTACATTTACTGCAGGGATGAAAAAAGAATATGCAAGTACTCCGGGTAGAATAGATAAGTATAAGGATTATGAAGTACCGGTGGACACATTGGCCGGTGTATTGGACCTACACGGAGTCAAACATACACATTTCTTAAAGGTAGATGTGGAAGGTTTAGAGTATGAGGTGCTAGAAGGCAACGATTGGCATAGACATCATCCCGACGTCATATGTATAGAGGCTAATCATATGATTAAGGATTGGCGACCACTTCTTGAGTCCAATAGCTATGAAAGAGTGTTCAATGATGGCCTAAACGATTACTATGTATCAAATGAGTTTAGTAGAAAAAAAAGTTTCTCTTATGTAGGGGCTTTCCTTAGTGACGTACGACCTATAAATTTTAGAGTTGCTGAAGTTGTTGATAAAGAAATGGCGGCGCTAAGTTCAAAGAGTCTCGTTCATCTAGCAAAAAACCTCGATCTAACTAGAAACATTGAACAGCTCGAGTATGAAATCCATGGGCTACATAGTCAACTTGCAACTTACCAACGCACACGATCTCTAATAAAAGTACTGCTCGCAAGAGTCGACTTTTTCATTGAGGCGTTCATTTACCCACATAAGTATAGAAACCAGCTTAAGCTTGCATCACAAAACGTAAAACTGACTTTACATAACGAGGTTCTCGAGCAACTGAAGGCGATCAATGAATATGATAAGATTATTTTACCAAAGATTAAAATAGCCTATCATCCATTTCGTTTTTGCCTACTGGAGGGCTATAGAAAAATAAAATTCGGGCTAATCCACATTATCAGAATTAGTCAGCACACGACAAGTAAAATTAATCAGTTAATTAAGAGAAAACGATGACCAAAAAACGCGCTCTTGTAATTGATGCACAATTATTTCAAAGCCTTGCACTACATAGAGGGGTGGGCAAATATTCTTTATCCTTGCTTAAAGAACTTAATAATCAAGGGGGGGCATACACTAAAAGAATATTGCTGTTTAACGATGCTGGGATGGATGACCACGACCTCCAGAACATTAAAAAACAAGCACCTGGCTTTAGTTTTAAAATTTTGCCCCTTCACCGCGAGGGATCAAGTCACCTGAAGCAATATAAAACTATAGAAAAAGCCAACAAAGAAATTCTTGATACCTATATAAAGGCTAATTTAGAACATTACGACGTGGACTTTCTAATCTTATCACTTTTTCAGCAAAATGAGTGCCCCACCTTCCCAAGTATAAACGCACGAAAGTGTTTACTTGTGTACGATATAATCCCTTTGTTATTCTCCGATCTATATCTACGCGATCCCGCAACCACTAAAGCCTACCTTGCGCGGTATATAGTACTAAACGAAGCAGACCACTTCTTTACGATTTCACAAACGGTCGCTACTGATATCACCGTAAATTTAGGCGTGCCCAAAGACCGAATTACCCCAATTTACGGTGCACCGATGAATCGTAAACTTTTGAACCCTCAGCCCTTGAAGGAACTTGTAAATAAACAATTCATTTTATTGCCCTCAGGCGATGATCCCAGAAAAAATAACATTCGAGCTGTATTGGCCTTTGAAGCGTTTAACCAAAAACATGGCGGCCATTTTAAGCTAGTCATAACTTCATTTTTCGATGAGAGAGTACAAAGCAAGCTTAATAATCTTTGCGATCAATTGGTTTTTACAGGCAATGTATCAGAGAATCAACTGGCTTGGTTATATAAACACACGTCTTTGGTGCTGTTTCCGACTATTTATGAGGGGTTGGGCATGCCTGTTATGGAAGCAGTAGAATTTGATAAGCCAGTTGTTTGTTCGAGCCTAGATGTATTTAGAGAAATCAGCCATTCAGCCTTTAACTTTTGTGATCCCTACAATATTGAGAATATAGAGCAAGAAATTACAAAATCCTTTAGAAATGGCCTAAGGATAGATGCTCTAGCCTATAACGAAATTTTAAAGACCTACACTTGGGGAAAAACGGCAGAGTTACTCTTGAAAGAACTAAAAAAGCCACACATGATTCCACCACCTAAAACAAAACCCAAAATCGCTATATTCGCACCCACACCGAGCGGCTATTCCGCGATAGGTAAATTTGTGCAGGAGCAGCATTACATATTTTCCAAGTTGGCCGATATAGATTATTTTCTAGAAGCGGGGGTTTCAAATAAGGCTCAACAAGTAATGCTTAGGCAAAATTTTCTTCCTTTTGTCACAAACTGTAAAGATCCTTGGTTGTTTGATGATAAAGAAAAAAAGAAATATGATAAAATAATTTATCATATCGGCAATAGTGAATATCACTTGGCAACTCTCATAAAAGCGCTAAGCTTCCCCGCCATCGTAGTACTACACGATCCAAACATAGAGGGATTGTATAATGTCTCAAACCAAGAAGGCATGTTTGGAAAACAGCGACTGGAGGCAGAGCAAAGGCTACATGATTTAATGAAGCCAAAAGAGGCTAAGTTCATCACGAGCCTGGTGAGTAAACAGGAATCAGTAATTATTCACTCCGTTCACGCTAAAGACGCGGTAGAAGAATCTTTACCCAAAACTATTGAACGACGGCCTGATCTGGTCCGACTAAATCTCACTACTCCAGTACCCTACCGTATTGATATTGATACAGGAGTTAAAAAAGATACCCTAACCGTTGTAATGGCTGGTCTGATACACGAAGCCAAAGGACCAGAAATTGTTGAGGATATCGCCAAGCTTAAGCTTCCCCAAAAATCAATAGTAGTGAAAATAATTGGTTTTTCGCTTCTGACACAAGCGACAGAGGACAGAATAGCAAAAATTAATAATGTTCAGATAATCTACTCCCCTTCAGATACAAGATTTGTTTACGAGATGATTAACAGTGATGTTATCGTAAATTATCGTGCTGACTATCAGGGGGAACCTTCTCTCGCTGTACTTGAGGCTATGAGACAGGGTAAAGCAGTTATAGTCAACAAACAAGGTTGGTTCGATACAGTACCAGATGATTTAGTCTATAAAGCACGCACCAAGGCCGAAGTCATAAATCTAATTTTGGAAATCAGCGATAGTGATCAAGCACCAGCTGCTCAAAAACGTTTGCGCTATATAGAAAAGAATCATAATATTAGCGACTACATTGACGCGCTAATTAAGTCTTGGTGATTAGAAAGGTCAGAGGGTTTATAAACGATAATCTTTGGTCTTTAGATTTTCGATCAGTTTAATAAATTTTGATGTTGTCTTCTGCCAAGAGAATTTTTTAGCTTGCTCCTTCCCTTTGCTAATAGTCCTTGAACGGAGATCTTTGTCAGAAAGTAAGCTTTTGATAATAATAGCTATATCTTCTGGTGCTTTGGCGTAAAGGGCAGCCGTGCCCCCCACTTCTCTTAATGACGAGTTGTCATAACACACCACGGGACAACCTTGTTGCATAGCTTCTAATACGGGCAACCCAAAGCCTTCGTATAGTGTTGGGTACACAAATGCAACAGCGTTTTGGTATAGCAAGCTTTTTTCTTCTGAGCTCACAAAACCTAAGAAATAGATATCCTCACTGTAAGAAGAGTGTCTTAAAGCATCCCTAGCGTCAACGCTTGGTATAGTTTTCAGCACCTGAAAGTCATAACCGGCAAGTATTAACGCACAATTTATTCCCTCGGCTCGCAAGAGATTATAAGCCAACACCAAATCTTGAATACATCGGCGAGGGTCAACACCACCTATGTACATAAGATAAGGTTTATCTAGGATTGATAATGAACGATATCTTTGCTGGCCGGAGATAAATCGCCAATCCATTGAACTAAAAAGCTTGTCTTTTGGTTCTTCTACCGGGCTGGACAACAAATCATCTGCCGCCAAGCTTAATGTTGTTATTTTATGCTCATCAATATTGAGAAAATTTACTAGATCCTGTTTTGTATGATCCGAAATCGCTAATACAAGGTCAGCACGTTGCAGGGACTTGCGCAATAACCATAAATAGCGAGCACGATGTCTCTGGGCTCTAATTGCTGATCTAATACTTTTAGTTCGTGCACGAACTTGCTTGAAGGTTGGTAAATAATGTGCCTCTGAAACCAAAGGTATAACATCATATTTTAACAAAATTGACTTTGTATTAGAATGACTAGGTACGCCAAGTAAAAAATCAAATTGTACGAATACATCCATGTACTTAATTTCAGATAAGTAATTAATAGAGTTAGCTTTGCGCCAGGAAGCGTACATACCTTTTAAGTATCGAGTTAATTTTAGGCGACCGTGTGGGGGCAGAATTTCTTGAGTAGCTATTATTCGGTGCGGCACAGTATAATTATCCAAGATGGCCGGTAGCTCGTGGTTTTTATATACGTAGAACACGAGCTCCCAGTGTTTGATTGTATCCGGACTATTCTGAACCTGTTTGAGAATATTCTGTAGACATATGCCAATTCCCCTATATTGGTGCCCTATTTGCAGTGGTCGTAAATCAAAAGCTACTTTCATTAGAGTTCCAGCAGAGATTTATATATTTTTTTAGCACTTTTATCCCAAGAAAACTTCTGGCATTGGGCATAGCCTTTTTCAACCATTGAGTCTCTGAGAGTTTTAGTAGACATTAATTTAAGAATCGCGTCCGTAATAGATTTCTCATCAGTACTTTTTACTAGGAGTGCAGCACTGCCAACTACTTCTGGCAACGACGTGTTATCCGAAGTAATTACCGGCACGCCACACGACATTGCCTCAAGAGGTGGCATGCCAAAACCCTCATAATGGCTTGGGTACACAAACATGGAGGCCCCCGAGTAAACCGCCGGAATATCATTATCGTCTATGTAGGTTTTTGGTCGAACAATGGCGTATCCATTTTGCTTAGCAGTTTCCAGCTTGTCGAAAATAGCTTCACTCAACCAACCATTCGCACCTACGAGTAACAGGGGGGCTTTGTTTGAATAGCTGTGGGGAAGTTTGGTATATGCGTCAATCAGGGTAGTTATATTCTTACGAGGTTCTATGTTGCCCACGAACAATACATAATTATCAGGAAGCCCATATTCACGCTTTACTCTGTCAATTTCCCACTCAGAACGTCGATAAAAGTGCCTTCTGTCGACTGCGGGGTAGGCCACCATAACTTTTCTTGGGTTGATGTTGTAGAATTCTACAATTTCATTTTTGGTGTAGTTCGATATGGTAATTATTAGGTCTGATTTACTGACCGCTTTACGTACGATCTTTGAAAGATAGCGGGCGTTATTTGCGTCTGCATATTGTGGCACAATTTCATAGGATATGTCATACACAATTGTGGCACTCTTTGAATTGAAAAGAGGATAACGTGCAAAATTAGTAAAAAGGTATGTTCCTCGGCCAAACCATAAATCAAGTGGTGGGAGTAGTTCGGAGTCAAGGAGTTTATGGAGTATGCGCGCAGGCAGCAATATAGATTGGCGCCGCATGTGTTCCAGTCGGAATTTATCAAGATTATTCATGCGATTTTTGGATGCACACAATACAGTGGCATAGCGCGCTTGCTTCTTGTTTTGCAGTATTGTGTGTTCGGGAAGTGCAAGATAGCGATCCCAGGCTTGAGCAATGCCTTTTACATAATGACCCACGCCACTAAAGTGATCAGCAACTAGAGCTGTGCACTCAAAATATATTTTTTTAGTACGCATCAGTAGGTGAAAGTTTAGCAGTAAACTTCGTTTGTGGCTAACATCCTATTAATATCCAACAGTGGAGCTATAGGCACTTTCGTGTTGCTTTTGCTCCCTCGGATCGTCCACATGAACCATAGTAAGTCGCAGCCCAAAACTAAAAATATCAATATCATACTTTTTATATATTTCGTTATTGATAGTTTCACGCTTCTTTATCTTCCCGCTGTGCCGCTATTCCATGTTGCTTGGACACTGTTATATAGAACTAGGTTGCCGTCGGGCTGAATTACTAATTTCGAGGCTCCGCTCCTATATGTATTGGTATGCCATACTACAAATCCCGATTTGTCATATAGCACCAAATTGCCGTCGGGCTGCAAAGCTAAGCGTGAAACGTTTCTTCCACTTGTTCCGGTTGCCCAAATGGGTGAGTTGTTGCTATATAGCACCAAGTTGCTGTCTGGTTGTAATACTAGGCGATACTTCCTATTCGCAGTTTCAATTGACTGAAGAGGTAATAAAGTAGCGGGGTATAGTTCAGTATTTACGTAAGAAAGATGGTTTGGATTGTGGGTAGTGTTAGTTGCCCATATAGACGCATTACCCGGAGTATAGATCACCATATTACCATCGGTCTGTATTTCTAGTCTAGCGCCAGGATTACCATACGTGTTGGTGTACCAAACTGGGTTGCCATCGTTTCTGTACAACACTAAATTTCCGTCAGGTTGCATAACAAGACGACCGGTAGTAGTTGTTGATGTGCCAGAATTCCATACGGGATTGCTAAAATTACTGTAAAGCACCAAATTGCCATCAGGCTGCAAGCGTAGTACCGATTGAGTGTCGGGCGACATAGTATATGAATTTAGCGTAATTTCCTCTCCTGAGTTGAGGGTACTATCTACATCATTTACGGGGGGAGTAGGAATAACCACATTAATATAATAGTAGAGACCAATGTCATTAAGCCAGGTGTGACCCTCTGCAACCAGGTTGAAGTACTCGCTATAACTGCCCGGATTTTGCGGAGCGGTCATTGCAAATTCAAATGTTCCCACTTGTCCGGGTGCAACCGATGGCTCAATCAACCGCGCCACCCGAGTAGTTGTAATCCAGGATGAATCGTAAAAGGCACTCGTCCTGTCTTGAGGATTAGATGTCGCTAGGTTTACGAATGATGGGTCCCAGGTTTGGAACCCTTGATTGCGGGCTTGAACACGCAAATATATCCTGCCGCCAGGCACGGTTGTTGTCACAGAAGTAAATGGTTGCGTGCGCGAACTATTGGAATATGCTGTTTGACCGACGAACTGCCAGTAATAAGGGGGGCCATTAACACCCCCAAACCAGTCATTAAAAAGTCTCCAGAAATTTCGGTTACCGTATGCGCCACAATCATCCCCAGAGCCATACAGGTTAGCTAAAGCAGATGCATTTGGTTGATAGGGGGTGTAATTGTACAGGCCAGCAGTGGCTTGGTTTTGGATATATACATTCGTACCCCCACAGCCCACGTTGGGGTTGTACTGTATGTAGTTGTCACGGTGCGGGCGGTAGCGGAAAAAGCTTTCGTCACGGGCATATCGCTTGAACTGACGAGCTGCGGTGTAGACTTGATTAAAGAAACCCTCAAACTCGTCATAGCATCCGTTTTGATTAGCATCGACATTGATCCCAAGGGGTGTGTCAGGACAACCATAGCCAGTTGCTTTGGTGTATTGGATCGGCCATGGCCAATCGTCAGTAACAAGACGCTGCTCTTTTTGTAGTAGAACTATCAAAACTCTTGGATTGATACCACAAGCCTGGCCCACATCATAAATAATTGAGGCGGCGGACTTTAAGCCGCCGTTGTATTGGTTGCAAAGGCCTGACTCGGCTCCTTTGGAGGGCGTATCTTGGCTGTAATATCTCAAACAGGTGTAGGGCGGGGGATAGCCGCGCGAGGTTCCATAAGCTGCTCTTGTAGTATCGGCATAAGGCTGGGTTCCACTTGTGTCACAGCTAGGTACCTTTGAGTTCAAAAATAACTGAATATCGGACGAGCCAATAGTGCTAGTGTTAAAAAATATACTATCATCTATAATTCGTCCGGCCCGGAACTCACTACCCGACAGAGCATTTACGGAAGTAGGGGATACGAATAAGCCGAGTAGTCCTAGTACGGTGAGGGATAAAACTAATTGTAATTTGAATTTGCTCATGCTTTTATTTTACCTCTTCTGCTTGCGATGTGCCTTCAGCGGTAGGCGAGCTATAGGTAACAATAACGGACCATGAGCCAGAACCTAGATTGATTGGGATAGGTTCGCACTGTGTAGTTGACACATTATCAAAACCGGCAGAACTGCCCGTAACAACCTGACTACCTTGGGTGGCTGTGGCCATACAGGTACCGTCCACTTCAACAATACCAGGTACATAGGCTCTAATCTCAGATTTGGACGCACTGGTAATAATAGGAGTAACTTGCTTTTTCTGACTTGTGTTAGTAGGGCTGCCGGTAGGTGTCTGCTGGCTCCCAAGCTCATCTTTGTGTTGATCAACAGCCTTTTTGTCTTCTTCAGTCGGAGGGCTCAAATCTATTTTTTCGGTACCCTCGGGGTTGGTTTCTGCTACTGGAAGGTTGTTGTTTCGATTGGTGTAAGTAAGTGCACCACCTATTAACAGAAGCCCAGCAAGCAGTGCTAGCAACAGAAGCTTTTTCTTTGCGATCTTCCTAGTTTTTCTATTTGAGAATGGCATGTTTATTTTTTGACTTTCCTGTATATCATCATAACACAAAATTCTTATGATTACAAGGATTAACCATAACCAATTTGGACTATGGATTGTATGCTTCATAAATTCTTGGCACAAACCACAACCTAAGTAAAAACAACGGTGTAGTTTTTACCCATGCAAGAGAAGAACGCCTCTGATATCATGTTTGAGTGATAATTGTGATTATTGCCAGATGGCTAAGTGCGGCCGCACCCCCTTACTGCATACACAATTCGCAAAAAGCTAACTTATTAAAGGGGTAATAATGAAGATAGTGATTCTAAGCGGGTTTTTTAACCCATTGCACGGTGGGCATCTAGATATGATCGAAGAGGCTGCTGGCCTGGCCGATAAGCTGATAGTGGTCGTTAATAATGACGTTCAACAAAGGCTGAAGAAGGGTAAAATAATACTGGATGAACGAAACCGTCTGCGTCTGGTTAGTGCGCTTAAGCATGTTGATGATGCGGTTTTGTCTATCGACCAGGATCCGCCCGTAATTGAGACTATTAGGGTTATTGCCAAAGAACACCCTAACGATGAAATCATTTTTGCCAATGGTGGCGATAGAAGTTCGCCAAAAGTAGTACCCGAGGTAGATGTTTGCCGAGAATTTGGTATTGAAATGATTTATGGGGTAGGCGGCACAAACAAAGCCGACTCATCGACCAGGATCAATCAAGCCACCGGGCATGAGGTGGCCTGAAGATATGACATGGAAAGTTGGCGAAGTCAGTAAACGGTTTAGTAGTAAGTAATGAGGCTTATAGACAGCTTGACTTATAAACCAGTTGAATTGGGTTTTGGGACTTCAGGCTTGAGGGGGCTAGTTTCTGATATGACTGATCTCGAGTGTTTTATTAACACGACAGGCTTTCTGCAATTCTTGGAACAATATGATGGCCTCAAAAAAGGTGAAAAAATCTATATAGCAGGAGACTTGCGCGACAGTACCCCACATATAATGCAGGTTGTTGCCCAAGCCTGTCAGGATAATGACCTAGAAGTTATCAACTGTGGCCTCATACCTACGCCAGCAGCTGCCCACTATGCCCTTAATAGACAGGCTGCTTGTATTGTAGTGACAGGCAGCCACATACCAGCGGTCAGAAACGGGATTAAGTTTTATAAACGTGGCGGTGAAGTTATCAAAGAAGACGAAGCCGCTATTCAGGCGGCTGTAGCGAGTATTCGAACTGATCTATACCAAAGCGATAATAACTCGGCGTTTTCAGCCGAGGGTAGCTTGAATAAGTTAGCAGTATTGCCTGAAGTTGATATAAAAGCGGAAACAGAATACATTGATCGCTTCCTAGGTTTTTTCGCTCCAAATGTTCTGTCGGGCAAAAAGGTCATAGTCTATCAACAGAGTGCGGTTGGACGAGATATTCTTGTAGAGATCCTGAATAAATTAGGTGCGAACGCAGTACCGATTGAACGCTCCGACAAATTTATACCTATAGATACTGAAAATGTAACTGATGAAGAAAAAACACGCTTCAAAAGTTTTGCCGACAAATTTCCAGATGCTTTTGCCATAGTGTCGACTGATGGTGATAGCGATAGGCCTTTTGTTATTGACGAAACAGGCATATTCCATCGTGGCGATGTTTTGGGCTGCGTTGTCATGGAATTCTTAGGAGCTAAGTTTGCTGCCACACCGATTAGTAGCAATGACGCGGTGGATACGTTTGCTGACTATAAAGGTATAGAGATGGTGCACACTAAAATCGGTTCACCTTTCGTTATTGTTGCCATGGATAAGGAAGGTCCAGAATCTAAGCCAATTGTTGGTTGGGAAGTTAACGGCGGCTTCCTTACGGGTAGCGAAATAATAGTAGACAACAGAACATTATCTCCACTGCCCACACGAGACGCCATCCTACCAATTTTGTGTGCTTTAATTTCGGCGGCTAATAAAAACCAAAAGGTTTCTGACTTATTTGCTGCCTTGCCTCAGCGGTTTACGGGCGGTGGGCTCATAGATAATATATTGCCAAACAAAATAAAAGCATTCCGCACAGTTTGCAGCGACCAAGAACGAGCCGAACAGCTTATGCAAACTATCTTTAGCGGCACAAAACTGGGTAGAGTAAAATCAGTTAACTTAACCGACGGATTACGTCTAATTTTTGAACCCAATGAAGTAATTCATTTGCGACCTTCTGGTAATGCTCCGCAGTTCAGGGTATACACAAATGCTGATTCCCAAACCAGGGCCGATGAACTTGTTGAACAAGCTGTAAGGTCTGATGGTTATATAGAAACATTACTAAATAATCTGTAAGGTGTATGTACGACGAAATCAAAAACTAACGAGTTTGTACCTATGGGGCTTAACAATAACGGGGAAGTTTAGGTACTTAACAAGGGTGGCAAAGAACTAAAATTGGCATTGACACTATTGCCGTGGATAAATGGGGAGAAACTGTACTAGTGGTCGAGACGTTAATCAAAAGTACTTAGCTCCCACGCCCATAATTGTCGCTTAAGCGAACAATATCATCTTCATCGGATGGGTGGCTAGGGTCTGTGTGTTGCCATATCTCTGCAACAATACCCCAAACTGCTAGCCCAACAAGCCTATGGCGTTCACGGGGCTTAAATTGTCTTGATTGCCCTGAGTTTAGCTCAATCAACTGCGACTGTGTGTCAGAGCTACTTGCGATAATCCCAACCGGACCCTGAATTATTTTCCAGAGTTCAGCACGGCGATGATGGTATTGCCATGACAATTGCTCGCCTGGCTCGACAACTAATATCTTGGGGCTCAACTTCTCCCCGAATTTTTTGAGTTGAGTTAAGTCACATTCAGGGAAAAATTTGTCAATGAATTGGCTTGTGTCAGCCTCTTTTATAACAAAAAACCCTCCCCACGGCCTATTGCTATCTACCGAGTCAACTGTAATTCTAAGGCTATCGATATAAGCAGCAACCTGTTGGAATACTTCGACTTTTTGTCCTTCAAACTTTAATTCGTTCACCACTTACTCCACAGTAACAGATTTGGCTAAGTTGCGGGGGCGGTCGACGTTTTTACCCAGTTCTAAAGCCACATGATACGCAAAGAGTTGTAGTGGTATGGCAGCTAAGATCGGTTGCAGTTGTTCAATTGTTTCGGGGATTTCGATGCAGTCATTGGCTATGCCTTTGAGCTTTTTGGCGTCGTTACATAGAGCTAAGATTGGCCCGCCGCGGGCTTTGATTTCTTGGATGTTGGACATGGTTTTTTCAAACAGTTCGCCGTTTAATGCCAGCGCAAAAGTTGGAAAGTTCTCGTCAATCATGGCCAGGGGCCCGTGTTTCATTTCGCCGCCGGCAAAACCCTCGGCGTGAATGTAGCTGAGCTCTTTTAATTTGAGAGCGCCCTCTAGCGCCACGGGGTAAATGTAACGGCGCCCAATGTACAGAAAGTCGTTATGATGGGCGTATTTTTTGGCTAGTTTTTTGATGGCCGGTTCTAGTTTTAGGATCGCTTCGATTTTACTTGGCAAGCCGTCAAGCTCGAGCAGCATTTGTTTATAAAGCGGCGTTCTGCCATCAGAAAGGCGCAGGGCAATGAGGCTCAAAACGCTAATTTGGGCAATGAAAGCCTTGGTACTGGCGACAGATTGTTCGGCACCGGCATGACAGTAAACACCAGCATCGGTCATACGAGCAATGCTGGAGCCGACAGCGTTAATAACGCCAAGCCGTAAGACTCCGTGGTCGGCAACTTTGTTGAGTGCGGCAATTGTATCGGCAGTTTCGCCGGATTGCGACACAGCGATTACGACTGTGCTGCGGCTAAGTGGCTCGACCCGATACTTAAACTCGCTGGCTTGCTGCACTTCGACCGGTATACCGGCGATCTCTTCGATCAAGTATTCGCCGACCAAGCTAGCGTAGTAAGAGGTGCCGCAGGAAACAATAATTATTCGGTCGATATAGCGCAGCTGGTTCTCGACTAATTCTAGGCCGCCAAGTTTTATTAAGTTTTGTTCAACCCGCAGACGACCTAGCAGAGCAGAGCGTACTGTTTGGGGCGCTTCGTATATTTCTTTGAGCATAAAATGAGGAAAGTCACCAAGTTGCGTCAGCTCGGGGTCGTAGTCTAGCTCTTCGGGCCTTCTGGTCGCCAACCGGCCCTTATCGATGTGCATGATTTTGTAATCTTTGGCAGTAACGACAGCCACTTCGTTATCGTTCAAAAATATTACCTTTTTGGTGTGCTCCATTATCGGCGTTGGGTCGCTCGCAATAAAGTTTTCATGCTTTCCAACACCTATAACCAGCGGGCTGGAAAGGCGGGCGGCGTAAAGCCGGTCGGGCTCAAAAGTTGTCACCATGACAATCGAAAAAGCACCGCGCAAACTCCGCACCGTGCTTAAAAAGGCTTTCTGGACATCTTTGGTCTTTTTATAATTAGATGCTATCAGTTGTGGAATTACCTCGGTATCGGTGTCAGAGCTAAATACGACGCCTTGTTTTTGCAGAAGCGACTTGATGTCTTGAAAGTTTTCGACAATAACGTTATGGATTACAAAAAACTGCTTGGCGCTGTCATATTGAGGATGAGCGTTGCGTTCAATCGGAGAGCCGTGAGTTGCCCAGCGGGTATGGCCGATGCCAAGTTGTCCGCGCAGGGGACTGGTATCGAGCTGTTTCTTCACACTATCAACTCGGCCAACGCTGCGGAAAAGCTGGGCGTTATCCTTGTTGTCGATTGTTACCAGGCCAGTTGAATCGTAGCCGCGATACTCAAGGGTAGCTAGGCCACGGAGTAGAAAATCTTGGGCTTGTTTGGATCCGATGTAACCGACTATGCCACACATTTATAGATTCTTTTGCTGGGCTTTATCGTTAATGAACTTCTGCATACTGGTCATAAACCTTCTGGTGTTAAAGTTTTCAGCGTGTTCTGATATTACACGGGCGTCAAAGCTAACTCTAGGTAATTTTTGCAACGTATTTACCAGGCAGGAAACGGTTTGCCGTTCAAAGAACAAGCCTGTCTTACCCGAAACTACATAGTCTAGAGAGCCGCCGGCTTTGTAGGCGACCACCGGGCAGCCAGCAGACATTGCTTCGACCGGCGTGATACCAAAATCATCTAAACCTGGGAATATAAAGCCTTCGGCTTCTTGAAAATATTGGGCCATGTCGGCGTCGGTTGCTGAATCTATAAATTTAATAGTTGGGCCGGCTAACTTTTTTAGGTTTCCGTGTTCGGGGCCATTGCCGATAACGGTAAGGGGCAGGGAGAGCTCGTTGCAAGCCGCAATTGCTAGATCAAAGCGTTTATAAGGGACTTGGCGGCCGGCGGTGATTAGGCCCTTCCGGGCTAGGGGCTGGGGGGTGGTAGTTGGTAGGTGGGTCTTGGAGTACTGAGTACGGAGTACAGAGTCCGGAGTACTGAGCTCAGTATCTTCCACCTTCCATCTTCCATCTTCCATCTTCTCTGTCTCAGCTTCTTTAGGAGCTTTGAGCTTTGAGTCTTGAGCTGTGAGCTTGAACCTGCGTGTGTCGACCGGCGGATGTATGATCACGCTGTCTCGGCGGTAGTACTTTTTTATCTCTGATTGAGTGTGGCTAGAGTTGGTGACCAAAAAATCAGGGCGCTGGGCTGCCTTAAAGTCCCAGCGGCGCATTGGTTTAACTAGTAGCTTTAGCCCTAAGCGAGCAAGGGGATCCAACAAACCAAAACCCGGATGTTTGAGGTAGCTATCATATCGGCTCCAGTAGTAGTGCGTCGGTGCCTGAATATAAGCAATGTACAGCTGGTTGTCGCTGGCCTTTACACCTTTAGCCTCGGCACCGCTGCTACAGATAATAATGTCGAAGTCATTTAGGTCTAAACTAGCAAACCAGCGCCTACGCAGAAGCGGCAGAAATTTGCGGAACTTTACAAACAGCCACCAGTTTAGGTAGCCAGTACGGACGGCTCTGCCCTTTAGCCTGCTTCGCCACTGCTTATTGATACAAGATGTGTAAAGTGGCGCATCGGGAAAAAGTTCGAGCAGTTTTTCGACAACTTTTTCGGCACCACCACCCAGCATCCAGTCATGAACAATAGCGACTCTGGGGGTCGGGGGGTGGTAGTTGGTAGATGGGGGTTTTGAGCTCATGCGCTTCGTTCTCGTATAGATTTTTTTAGTGCGTTGAGCTGTTTTTGCAAGGATACAGCGGCTGTCAATATAGGGCTCAAGCGCGACATGGTTGTGTAGTTAAGCTTCTCAGAAACAAGCAACAGACTTTTAACCTCCAGCAACGAACCGTAGGCAATGTTATAGAACTGTAATTTTTCTTTAGGGCCGCTACGCCCAAAACCTTCGGCCACGTTAGTGCTGATTGATACAACGGCTCGGCGTAGTTGCGCGCTCAATGCGAAGTTTTCTTCTTTTGGTAGAATTCTGACTATGCCATAAACAGTTGTCGCTAACTCGACGGCTGCCTGCCAAACTCTAGAGTCCTCGAAATTCTGCAATTTAATCTTATCTACCATCTTTTATGTCTCATCCCTAGTGTATTTTTCCTCATCTTATCTTTTATCTACCATCTACCATCTACTATTTACCAAACCCCAGTCTCTACCTGGCTCCGCTACCACGAATAACATAGGCGATTGTCCTCAGCAGAATCGTAAGATCTAGCCAAAAGCTCCAGTTTTGCACGTAGTAAAGGTCGATCTTGCGCCGTTCTTCAACAGGTATATCGCGCCTGCCTGAAATAACAGCCAGGCCGGTTAGGCCGGTTTTAACGCTTAACATTACACTTCTGTGCGGGTAGTGGTCTAGCTCGAAAGGCTCTAGTGGCCTTGGGCCAACTAGGCTAATATCGCCCTTCACAACGTTGATAAGTTGGGGCAGTTCGTCGAGGCTGGTTCTGCGTAAAAAACGGCCGATTCGGGAAATACGCGGGTCGTTGTCTAAAAAATCCCCATTTTTACGGTATTTGGAAGCCAGTTCGGGGTTACCCATTTTAATAAATGCTTCCTCCGGGGTCATACGATGGTATTTGTGAGCGTATGTCCTGATCTTAAAAACACGTATTTGATTGTTAAAGCGGGTTAATCGCTTCTGTCGATAAACGGCGTCGCCATGGTCGAAAATAAATAACACCAAACAGGTTAAAGCGATAAGTGGCAAGGCTAGCAAAAGCAAGATACTACCGACAACCAAGTCGAATAGCCGTTTAATAATACGGCCCCAGCCAGTCAGTGCGGTTAGGTGTACGGCGATAACCGGTATGTTTTGGAACAAATCAACTTCGATGTTGCCGACAAATAAGCTGCTGTTTCCGGGTACGAAGCGGTAGGCAATGTGATTCTTTTGAGCATAGCCGAGGACCTCTTCGTTTTTGTCTTGATCGGCGTATAGCTCGGTTTGAACGATGCTGTGGACGGTCACTTTCTTTAGTTTTGCTACAGCTTCAGAAAAAGAGCTAAAAACGTTTTTTGGTAGCAAGTCGCCGTAGCTTAGTCGCCGATCACCAACAATTCCTATAACTCTGTAGCCCGAAAGAGGGTGTTGCAAAGACAGCGCTAACTCGCGCATGACTGGCGTGTTGCCAACTAGCAGAACATGATTTAGGCCGACGCCGTAGCCGTAAAGTATATGTTTGACCGCTCGAGCCAAGGTACGGGATAGTAGAACCATCAAAAAGCCAATACAAAATCCGTACAGCATAACTAGGCGTGCCGGAAAGATGGGCCGATCGAGTACGTATTCACAACCAATTAAGAACAGGATGCCTACAAATGAACCCACCAAAACCCGGCCGGCTTCGGCGAAGCGATTTTCGTAGACGCGGGGGCGGTAAAGATCAAGCAGAGCAAAAATTAGCAACCAAAAAACCAGCAGAACCGCAAAAACTGTCACAAAAGTTGATGCGGGGATTTGCTCGAGTAGCGGGCGCTCGTCGATTCTTACGCGTATTACATAAGCCAGTGCAAAAGCACTAATCAATGCCAAAAAATCGCCCACTAGTAGTAAGAAGCCATAAAGAAGTGAGGAATTATTCTTCATCGTTATCTGTAATTGTACCACCTAAGGGCTGTCGTAGGAGGCCTTTAGTATAGTTTTTTTATGGCGGATGAATTAAAATTGAAGCATAAACAAAATGCGTACAAAAGCGTCAAAACAAAAAGAAGCAATCAGATTCGTTGAGTACTTTGTGACAGGCGGCGTCTGGTTTTGGAGCGGCTATGTATTAATAGTTTTGTTAGATAATCATATCGGACTATTCTTGGCTAACCTTGTTGGTAACGGCGTGGGCCTAAGCTTAAACTTTTTGCTGGAAAGAGCCTGGGTGTTTAAAAGCAAACGAGCGGCCAAATTGGCAATCACCGCCAGGCGCTATGTGATCTACACCGTTCTGAACGCTTTCTTGTTGAACTATCTGATCCTGTATGTTTTGCAGCGACGGGGTATTGAGCCGGAAATCGGTCAGTTTATTGCAGCCGGCTTCTTCACGGTTTGGAACTATGTTTGGTACAGGGCCTGGGTGTTTAGGGGGAAAAATAAAATATGGTAGATAAAAGGTAAAAGATGGTAGATAAGATAAAATTGCAGAACTTTGAGGACTCAAAAGTATGGCAAGACGCAGTCAGTCTGGCTGTAATTGTATATAAGTACACAAAAACGTTCCCAAGAGAGGATCAATTTGGGATATCATCTCAACTTCAGAGAGCCGCTACGTCTGTATCTGCAAACATCGCAGAGGGGTTCGGTAGAAAAAGCAAAAAAGAAAAGTCTCAATTCTATTCTATAGCTTATGGGTCGCTGCTTGAAACCAAAAGTTTTCTATATGTATCTGAGAAACTAGGCTATTTAAATGACATAGTTCCTACGCTGGCGCAAATCGAAGGCATTCAGAAACAGATTAATGCCACAAAGAGAGTAATCAATGCCTAGTATTAGCTTATCTACCAGATTTTATCTTTTAGATTTTGGAGGTTTAGATGGAATCTAAATCGATTCGGCCGACAAAGAAACAGAGGGAGCTTTTGGCTTTCATCGAGCAGTTCATAGCGGAGAGGGGCTACAGCCCAAGCTACCGTGAGATTATGGCAGGCTGTGGGTACGCCTCAGTAGCAACGGTGGCGCTTCATGTTAATAACCTTATCAAGCGCGGGCATCTGGCCAAACGCGATCACTCGGCTCGTTCCCTCGAGATAGTTGTGAGAGGTCCGTCCTCTCACAACTCTCACAATTTCGGAGCTGCTCAGTCTTTCAGGTCAGAGGACAGCAAGTGGTTGTTCTCAGAGGTAGACCGGCGTTTTAAAGACGTGGAAGCTGGCGACAAAACTCGCCTGGATGAGCTTTATGTTTTAGTGGGGGCGGTTAACGTGTTGGGATTTTCTGAAGTTGGCCGAGCTTATGCAGCCCGGCTAAAGGACTTATAACAAGGCATCGTCGGCCGACAAGAATATGCCGCTGATTTTGCCGCTGTTATTAAAGGTAAACGAAATCACGTAGCCGTCAGCAGATTTGCCAACAAAAGCCGTAGCCGGAAAATACTGGGCGTAGTCGCCAGCGGCGTAGTCGTTCAACGTCGCTTGTGGCAGAGAGAAGTCCCACGGGTTGTCAGCATCATTCAGATACTCAAGATCGCCGACTGCTTGGACGGGGGTGCGCTCACCAATGCCCTCGGAAGCGGCTAGTATGACCTTGACTGAAGCTGCCATATAGCCCTCAAGCGCGGCGGTGTTCATGGTTTCGATGGCGGCCTGCATGTTGTCGAGCTGGTCTTGGCTTGGAGCGGTTACCTTTTCTTCGGCAGCGCTAGCAGAATCGACGGTGGTGAGGCCCTCTGCGGCCTGTAACAGCTTTTGTAGATTCTCAACCTGTTTTGTCTTCTCATCATTGCTCTTTTGGAGCTTATTCACCTCTTGCTGTTGCCAAAAGTAGGCACCAGCGCCACTAGCAGCAATTAGCAAAAGGCACAATAAAACCGTCATGACCTTTTTATTGGCCGGCTTTTTAACCTTTACTTGTTCGGGTGCTTTTGGTGTTGGCTCTGTTGGCTCACTGGCGGCGTCATCCATAGTTTTGTTCCTTGTTTACATTCCGATTATGGCAATAAACTCTTCGAAAAGCAAAAAGCCCCTTGACAACCAAAATTGCCAACAGATAGAGGCTAGTCTATAATCCGTATCTGTAATCCGGAGTAGCTCAATGGTGGAGCAAGAAGCTGTTAACTTCGAGGTTGCCGGTTCGAGCCCGGCCTCCGGAGCCAAA
>Ga0163144_10002831_pt1 | contig 39692 bp, 33 predicted proteins | sample OliLak19BULKMAT1_FD_123175 | JGI IMG/M metagenome (GOLD analysis project Ga0163144, IMG submission 123175) | Freshwater microbial mat bacterial communities from Lake Vanda, McMurdo Dry Valleys, Antarctica - Oligotrophic Lake LV.19.BULKMAT1 | ecosystem: Environmental > Aquatic > Freshwater >...
CTGTCATTTTGACCGAAGCTGTCATTTTGACCGAAGCTGTCATTTTGACCGAAGCTGTCATTTTGACCGGAGGGAGAAATCTCGTCCTGGGTGGCTGGAGATCTCTCACTTGGGTCGAGATGGCAGAAATCGAGATCACAGAAATCGAGATTACGGGAGCCGAGAAGACAGACGCTCCTGGTCCGCGCGACGCGCTTGATCCTCCGGAGAGGCTGCGTGCTGTGAAAGTTAGTTCGGCTCACGCTCGGCACACATCATTTCGGCGCAAGCGACCTCTTGCCCATCCACCAGCGCGCGACAGGCGAAAAGCCCCATGCGCATGCGCGTGCGCAGCAATTGCACCTCAAGCCGTAACTGATCTCCCGGCGAAACAATCCGTGAGAAGCGCGCCTTATCAATCTTCACCAGATAATAGAGCGGCTTGACCTTCGGATCCTGCTGCGTCGATAGCTGCACCAGAATGCCGCTGGCCTGAGCCAACGCCTCCAGAATCAACACGCCCGGCATCACCGGGTGTCCCGGAAAATGGCCCTGGAAGAAGGCCTCGTTAAACGTCACATTCTTGATTGCGGTCAGCGTTTTACCCGCTTCGAATGCGAGCACGCGGTCAACCAACAAGAATGGATATCGGTGCGGCAGCATCTCGAAGATGCGTCTTATGTTGATTTCACTCATGTTTTCCATCCGTCTCCGAGCGCTTTTCCAAATTCGCCACGCGGCCCACCAGTTTATCCAGATTGCGCAATCGGGCCATGTTTCTTTGCCACGAGCGCTGATCCATGAGCGGCACGCCACTGCCGTATGCGCCGGGCTCATGGATGTCGCTGGTCACCATGCTCATGGCCAGCACCGTGGTGCCATCCGCCACCTTTAAGTGCCCAGCAATACCGGAAGCACCCGCGACCAGCACGTTCTTGCCGATTCGGGCCGAGCCCGCAATGCCTACGCAGCCGGCCATGGCGCTGTGTGCGCCAATTTCTACGTTGTGGGCAATCTGCACCAGATTGTCGATACGCACGTCCTCAGCCAGAACGGTATCGCCAAGCGCGCCGCAATCGATCGTGGTGTTGGCGCCAATCTCACAATCATCGCCGACCAGCACGCCACCGAGCTGCGGGACCTTGATCCAGCGCCCATGCTCCTTGGCCAGACCAAAGCCGTCGCTGCCCAGCACCGCGCCCGGATGCACGATAACGCGTGCACCCAAGCGCACCCGCTTTACCAGCGTGACGCGCGCCACCAATTCCGCATCGGCGCCCACCACGCAATCCGATCCAACGATACAGTGCGGCCCTAGCACGGCCCCGGCATGAATCCGCGCACTGGCTGCAACCACGCAAAATGCCCCGATGCTTGCGCTGGCAGCAATTTCGGCACCGGCAGCAATTGCGGCTGTGGCATGCACGCCCGGCTCAGGGCGCACCTTCGGGTGCCACCAAGCGGCAATTTTCGCAAACGTGAGGTACGGATCGGGGGTCAGCAGCGCCGCACTTGGGCAAAGCTCGCGCTCACCTGCGCGGATCAGCACGGCGCCCGCTTGGGTGCCGCTCAGGGCCGCGCGATACTTGCTATTGGCGAAAAAACTCAGTTGATCAGCGCTGGCGCGCTCCAGCGTGCCCACGCCCGACAAACGCGTTTCCGGGGCGCCATCCAAGTGCAGGCCAAAGCGATCAGCCAGCTGCCCTAGGCTGATGGAGGTCACGGCGACTCCTCGCGCAGCTTCGCCAAAACGCGCTCCGTCAGATCCAATGCGGGATCCACAAAGATCGCCGCGTCGCGCGCCATCACGGCACTGAAGCCTTCGCTCCTAGCCACCTCAGCGGCGGCCTCACCAATCTCTTGGCTGATCGCGTCGAGCGCTTCGTTCTTGCGCACCGATTGCAGGTTTGACAACTCCTCGCGGGAACGCCGCAAGCCCCGCTCGCCGGTGCTGATCTCGTTCTCCAGCTCGGCCAAGACGGACTCTGGCGAAATACCGTCTTCCTGCGTCCGGCGCTTGCGCAACTCCTGCAAACGCGCCGCTTCGGCGCTTATTCGTCCCGAAAGCGTTGCAAACTCACCTTCAAGCCGCTTGCGCCACGCCAGCATTTGCGGCGCCTCATCAAGCAAGCGCGCCATATCGACAAAACCCACCCGCGCCAGACTCGACTGCGCCCATGCCGCCCCAGTCAGGCAGCACAGCCACAGCAGTAGTAGGAATACGCGCATCGGAATTGTGGGGACTCACGATTAGAAGTTGGTGCCGAAAGAAAACTGCAGCGGGCCATCCCGTTCGTCGCCTTCCTTGGAATTCAGCGGCCAAGCGAGATTAATCTGAATGGGCTGCGGTGAGATCGGCGCCAGCCACTGAACGCTCAAACCTGCGGCATAGCGCACATCCTTGGCGCTGAACGAATCCAGGTCCACAAACACGTTGCCGGCATCAATAAACGCAGATAAGCGGAAGTTATCAGCGGTCTTTTCCGGCGTGGGAATAATCAGCTCAAGATTGGCCAACAGATTTAGCGCACCACCCACCGGCAACAGCGGGCAATCAGCAGGCGTACGACGATCGACGCAATTGGTCACCAAGCGCGGGCCAAGCGTGTTGTCGCGAAAGCCGCGCACGCTGCGCACGCCGCCTGAGTAGAAGTTCTCGAAGAACGGCAGGCTATCGAAGCGGCCACCATAGGAATTGCCATAGCCCACTTCAAGATTGCCGAACAGAATCCACTTTGGCGTGATTGGCCGGTACTGCTGCAGCTGATAGAGGAATTTGTAGTAGCGCAGATCGCTTGGCGGCAACGTGACGTTAAGGCCAATTTGCTGGAATCCGCCGTCATTTGGAAATACGAAGCGATTTCGCGTATCGCGGGCCCAGCTTAACGAGGCGCGCAGGGCGTTGAAGCTGCGGTCGTCACCCAGCTGCAAGACGAACTCGTACGGCGTGCCCAGAGTCTCGAAAGAGTCAATCAGCGGGTTGTCGGTCGTGATTTTGTTGCGATCGATGCCAAACGATACGTTGACGCGATCCGTTTCCGTGACGGGAATCGAATAAATCATACTGAAGGTGGTGGTATCGAGCAGATAGGTCGCCAGATTGTTCTGACCTTGATCGAGGGTTCGATAGCTCACATTGAAACCGCGACTGACGCCATCGTCGGTCCAATACGGATTGAAGTATGAGACGTCGAAACGCTGGAAGAAATCATTGCGGTTCACTACGAACCCGACCCTGTTTCCCTGCCCAAGGAAGTTGTCTTGGCTCAGCGAAAGCGAGGTCACGATGCCCGAGTTGGCGGAATAACCGACGCCGAACTGGAAGCTTCCCGACGTGCGCTCTTCAACCGTGACCTTGACATCAATCTGATCATCGGTACCCGCAACCGGCTGCGTGTCGATCTTGACGTCACTGAAGAAGCCCAGCCGCTGCAAACGAATCTTTGAGCGGTCGATAGATGCCTTGGAATACCAGCCGCCTTCAAACTGCCGCATTTCCCGGCGCAGCACCTCGTCGCGCGTCTTGGCGTTGCCGACAAAGTTGATCCGACGCACATAAGTGCGCTTGCCGGGCTCAACCAGAAAGGTCAGATCGACGATTTTCTGGTCGCGGTCAATGTTTGGAATCTCACGCACTTCGGTGAATGCGTAGCCCACATTGGCAAGCACCGCCTTGATTGCTTCCGAGGTCTGCTCCAGCTTCTTGCGCGAGAAAATCTCACCTTTCACCGGAAAGATAAACTGGCGCAGGATGGCTTCGTCGACGATGAATTCACCGGTGAGTTTGATCTCGCCGACGCTGTAGACATCGCCTTCGGTGACGTTCGCAGTGATGTAGATATTGCGTCGGTCCGGACTGATAGAGACCTGCGTGGATTGCACGTCGACGTCGACATAGCCGCGATCCAAATAGAAGCTGCGCAGCTTTTCCAGATCGCCAGACAGTTTTTCCCGTGAATATTGATCATCGCGACGGTACCAGCTAAGCCAGTTGGTGGTCTTGGCCTCGAACGTTTCGGTGATTTCCTCGTCGGTGAAAGCCTTGTTGCCAACGATATTTAAGTGCTTGATCTTGGACGCCTTGCCTTCGGCGATGACCAAAGTCAATTCCACTCGGTTGCGGTCCAAGGTATTGACCGACGGCGTAATTTTGACGTTGTATTTGCCGCGGTTGTAATACTGCTTGGTCAGCTCTTGGGTCACACGGTCAAGCTGTAGGCGGTCAAACACTTCGCCTTCCGCGATGCCAATGTTGGTCAAGCCCTTGAGCAGCTCTTCGGACTTGATGTCCTTGTTCCCGGTCACCGTGAGCTTTGAGATCGCCGGTCGTTCCTCGACCGTGATGACCAGAATGTCGTCCTGACGATCGAGCTTGACGTTCTCAAAAAATCCGGTTCGGTAGAGCGCTCGGATGGCCTGCCGCGCACGTGACAGATTGAGCTGGTCTCCCTTTTCAACGGGCAAATAGGTCAGCACCGTACCGTCCGAGATACGTTCCAGACCGTCAATGCGGATATCCGAGATCGTGAACGGCGTGAGCGCGCTCGCGGTGGAGCTGAGGGCAAGCAAAATGGCAGCAGTTATTGGCTTCATGTTGTTCTAGTTACAAGGAATCGGAGCAGGCGCCATCCGGCGCGCTGCATGTGTCCTACCGGACACGGTATGGCGAAGAGCGCAATGATCACATATCGCCGCTGACTGTGTGCGTTTGAAAACGTAGCGGCCCCGCTCGCGCGACCTGCCCAGGAACACCGGGCCTTGTCCAAGGTGCTGACATACGCCTCAGGGCCCCGGAACCAGGCGGGAAACATCGTTAAACAGGGCAAGCGCCGCCAGCGACAGGACAAAAAACAAGCCCACCATCTGGCCCGCAATCTGAATCCGATCGCTCAGCGGCCCACCCTTGAGGGCTTCAATGGCGCAGAACATCAGCTGTCCGCCATCAAGCATGGGGATCGGCAGCAAGTTCAGGATACAAAGGCTGAGCGAGATCAAGGCCAATATCCGCAGAAAATCCGCCAGCCCCTGATCGGCCGCGTCTCGCGTGACGCGCGCGATGGTCACCGGGCCGGAAAGGTTCTTGACCGATGCGTCGCCGACCAGCATGCGATACATGATGTGCAGCGAGGACTGGGTCATGCTCACGCACTGCTCGACCGCGGCCACCCACGCCGCGCCCAGGCCCAGCCGTCTCGTTTGCTCATAGGCTTCAAAGCGCACCCCGAGCACGTACACGCTGAGTTCCCCGCGCTGCTCGCGCATGGTCTGAATAGTGAGCACCTCGGTCGCTCCGCCGGCACGTTTCACGGTCAAGTCAACGCGCCCATCCTGCTTTGCAGCTTCGGACTGAAGCAGATTGAAAAACTCCGGATTGCGTGACTGCTCAATCCCGTTGACCGCCACAAGCCGATCGCCCGGCAGAACTCCCGCCTTGGCTGCCGGGGTAGCGGGCGCAACTGCGGAGACCAGCGTTGGCGGGCGCAAGCTCAATGGCGCCAGCCCCAGGTTTTTGAGCATGGTTTCTTCGTCACCGCGCTCTGCTTTTGGCGGCAGTGCGATTGCCGCAGCGATCTGCATGTTTTCGCGGCGAATGGTGAGCGCTACTGAATCACGATCGAAACTGGCTTCGATGATGCCCAGGATTGCGTCGGTCCAGGTGCTCACGTCGCGACCCTGCACCGCGACGATTTCGTCGCCTTCCTGCAATCCGGCTTTGGCCGCAGCGGCTTGCACCTGACCCAGCACCGGTCGGTAGTCGGCGATGCCCACCATGAACATGCCGGCAAAAAAGACCAAGGCAAGCAGCAGGTTTGCCAGCGGACCGGCCACAATAATCAACACCCGCTTCCAGATCGGCTCCTGCGGAAAAGGGCGTGCGCCTGCCGCCACCTCGGGCGCATCACGATCCAAAAACTTGACATAGCCACCGAGCGGAATCGGGCTGATCCAATACTCGACGCCATCCTTGCCGTACCAGCTGAAGATCGGCTTGCTGCCGAAACCGACAGAAAATCGCAGGACCTTCACCCCAAGCTTGCGCGCGACCCAAAAATGTCCGAATTCATGGCCGACCACGAGAATTCCCGTAGCGACAATGAACCAAAAAACCGCGAGCAAACCGCCAACAATCATGTCAAGTCCTTTGCAATCCACTGTTCGGCAAAGCGCCGAGCTTCCGCGTCCAGCGCCCATAGCCCGGCGAGGTCAGGGACGGAAGCTAAAGGCAAAGCGCTTAAAGCCGCGTTAACTGAAGCTGGGATGCGATCAAAACGCAGCCGCCGTTCAAGAAAGGCTTGCACCGCAACCTCATTGGCGGCGTTCAGAACCACCGGCGCCGCACCACCGGCCTTCAAGGCCTCAAAGGCCAGACCCAGGCACGGGAAGCGTCCCGCGTCCGGCCTGGAGAAACTCAGCGACTGCAATTGCCAAAGATCAAGGCGCTGGCGCTGGATTGCCAGTCGCTTCGGCCAGCCCAGCGCATGCGCAATCGGGGTGCGCATGTCCGGCGCACCCAATTGCGCCAAAAACGAACCGTCGACGTACTCCACCAAAGAATGCACCACGCTCTGCGGATGCACCACCACACCAATTCGCTCGGCCGGAAGCTCAAACAAGTAATGCGCTTCGATGACCTCCAAACCTTTGTTCATCATGGTCGCGGAATCAACCGAGATTTTGGCCCCCATGCGCCAGTTGGGGTGCTGCACGGCCTGTTCGGGCGTTACGGACGCAAACTTGTCGAGGGCTAGCTCGCGGAACGGACCGCCAGACGCGGTGAGCCAGATTTGTTCGACCCCAGCCATCCCTTGTGCCGGCAAACACTGGAAAATGGCGTTGTGCTCGCTATCCACAGGAAGCAGCACGGCACCGCTCTTGCGCGCCGCCTGCATGACCAGTGCGCCGCCAACAACCAGCGCTTCCTTGTTTGCAAGCAGTATGCGTTTGCCGCTTTCGGCGGCTTTCAGCGTGGAGTTCAATCCCGCCGCACCGACCACAGCCGAGACCACAATATCCACTTCAGGCAAAGCGGCAAGCGCGACCACCGCATCCGCGCCCGCCGCAAACTGCCCGCGAAAGCCGGCCGCGCGCAGCGCTTGCTCGGTCGCGCGCCCGTCGCCAGTGCCAAGCACGGCATAGCTGGGCTGCCATTGGGCGCACAGCTCGGCCAGCGCATCAGCGCGTGATCCCGCCGCGACGGCGTAGAGCTCGAATTGATCCGGGTGATCTGCAAGCACACTGAGCGTGCTTTTGCCGATTGAACCCGTCGCGCCAAGCAGCGCCACTTTTAACCGATCAGCCATTCCCGTCCCGCGACAAAAACTGGCAGCGCGGCAAGCAGCGAATCAACCCGATCCAGCACCCCGCCGTGACCGGGAATCAAGCTTCCCGAGTCCTTGATGTTGGCGTGCCGCTTCATCAGGCTCTCAAACAGATCGCCCACGATGGAAAACAGCACCGCAACGAAGGAAATGCCCACGAAAGCCCACAGTGCGGCGTCGCGTTGCCCCAACAACCAGCCCCCGATGTAGGCATAAACCACCGCACCGGTCAGTGCGCCATATGCACCTTCGCGCGTTTTTCCCGGACTGATCCTGGGCGCAAGTTTGTGGGTGCCAAAGCGCTTGCCGGCAAAGAACGCAAACACGTCCGCAACCCAGACCAGCATGATCACGTAGAGCGTCCACCAAGGACCATTGGGCACCATCTCGTGCAGCCAAACCCCCGCTGCCCAAGCTGGCACCACCACCAGGCTGCCCACCAACACCTTGAGCTCCAGGCTGTGCACGGTCTGCGCCTGCCCAAAATGGAACGCGCGCAGCCAGAGCACGGCCAGACACCACCAAACCACGCCAAGGTGGATCAGCCAAAACCAGAGCGCTTCAGAACGCGCGATCAGCAGCCAGAATACCGACAAGGTGACGGCGTTGAAGACCACCACAACCATGCGGAAGCGGCGCTTGCGGAAACCGACCAGCTTGGTCCATTCCCATAGCGCGAGCAAAAAGATCATTCCGAGCGCCAAGGCAAAGCCGGCTCCGGGCAGATAGAGCACGCCGAGGATGGCCAGCGGAGCAAGGATCAGCGCCGACAGAATGCGCGCAATCATCGAATCGGAGCGCGCCGGCTTATCGCTCATGACACCGCCTTGAGCTGTTCACTGGTTTGACCAAATCGGCGCTCACGCCCGGCGTAGTCGGCCAAAGCCAGGGCGAACGCGGCATCGTCAAAATCAGGCCAGAGTGCAGAGGTGACATACAGCTCAGTGTAGGCGAGGTGCCAAAGCAGGAAATTGCTGATCCGATACTCGCCTCCGGTGCGGATGAACAGGTCCGGATCGGGCAGATCTGCAAGCGTTGTAAAGCGGGTGAAGCTGGACTCATCGACTGCGTCCAGGGCCAGCCGACCGGCCAGCACCGCTTCTGCAATTTGCTTGGCCGCCGCCACGATTTCCCAGCGGCCACCGTAATTGACCGCAATATTTAGCGTGAGCAAGGCATTGACTGCGGTTGCCGCCTGGACTTCAAGCATCTGCTCGCGCAAGGCGGTCGAAAATCGTGAAAGATCACCGATAAAGCGCAAGCGCACGCCGTTCGCCTTCAGCTCCGCGGTTTCTTTCTGCAGCGCAAGCATGAACAGGTTCATCAGCGCGCGCACTTCCGTCCTAGGCCGCGACCAGTTCTCGCTGCTGAACGCAAACAGCGTCAGCACCTCAATTTTGCGTCGCAAACACGATTCAACAATCGCCCTGACCGCGGCCACGCCGGCTTTATGGCCAAACACGCGTGGCCGCGACCGGGCCTTGGCCCAACGGCCATTGCCATCCATCACGATGGCAACGTGCCTCGGAAGTTGGGGACTAGACACCAGTGGATCGCGCCAAGGGATCAAACATTACATCTGCATCAATTCGTCTTCTTTGTGCTTGACCACCGCGTCGACTTCCTTGACGTACTTGTCGGTGAGCTTTTGAATGTCCTCTTCGCTCTTGCGATCTTCGTCTTCCGTGATCAGCTTGGCCTTGAGCAGCTCCTTGATGCGTTGATTGGCTTCGCGACGGATATTGCGAACTGCCACCTTGCTGTTCTCACCTTCATGCGAGACGACCTTGGCCAGTTCTTTGCGCCGCTGCTCGGTCAAAGCCGGCAGCACGATCCGAATCACCTGCCCTGAGGTGTTCGGCGTCAAGCTCAGATCCGAGGTCATGATCGCTTTCTCCACTGGCCCCACCATGCCCTTTTCCCAAGGCGTCACCGTGAGCGTGCGCGAGTCGGTCACCGTGACATTGGCGACCTGACTGATCGGCACCGGAGAACCGTAGTAGTCGATCCGCAGATGGTCCAGCAGGGCTGCGCTGGCGCGACCGGTGCGTAGTTTTTGAAGCTCTGTCTTGAGCGCTTCCACGCTTTTTTTCATATGCGATTCGGCGTCTTTCTTGATGTCAGCGATGGTTGGCATGGGAACTGGCTGCTGAGAGAAGGGCGCAGAGTCTACGCAAGAGCGCCCAGCGATGCCATGACAGCGGACTTTTTGGGGTCACCTAGATTTTCCATGCGCAGCCGCGCCCTGAAACCCCAATTGCCGCCAGGCTTCGTAAAGCGTCACTGCACACGCGTTGGACAGGTTCAAGCTGCGGCTATTGGCCAGCATCGGTATGCGCAACACCTGATTGGCAGGCCACTGCGCAAGCAGCGGTTGCGGTAGACCGCGAGTTTCCGAACCAAACACCAGCGCGTCGCCGGGCTCAAATTGCGCACTGTAGAGCGAACGCGCGCCGCTGGTTTCAATCGCAAATACCCGTTTTGGCGCCACCGCTGCTAGAAAGGCGGCAAAGTTTGGGTGGATCCGCAGCGCGGCATGCTCGTGGTAATCAAGCCCGGCGCGGCGCAGCTTGGCGTCGTCGATACGAAACCCCAGCGGTTCAATCAAATGCAAGCCGGCGCCGGTGTTGGCGCAGAGCCGAATGATGTTGCCAGTGTTGGGCGCAATCTCGGGCTCGTGCAGCACCAGATGCAGCATGCTCACCAGCTGCCGCTGTTGGGCATGGACAGCCAAGGCTCGGCAGGCGGCAATGGCTGGCCTGCCTGCAAGAGCTCGATTGAAATCTGCTCAGGCGAGCGCACGAAAGCCATACGACCATCGCGCGGTGGCCGGTTGATCAGCACCCCGTGAGCCTGTAGGCGGGCGCACGTGGCGTAGATGTCGTTCACTTCATAGGCCACGTGGCCAAAATTGCGCCCGCCGCTGTATAGCTCCGCATCCCAGTTCCAGGTCAGCTCAATCTGCGCTTCATGGTTGCCGGGCGCGGCCAGAAACGCGAGCGTGAAGCGGCCCGCCGGATACTCGTTCGCGCGCAACAGCTCCAGACCTAACGCATCACGGTAGAAGACGAGTGCCTGATCAAGGTCGCTGACCCGGACCATGCTGTGGAGGTAGCGCATCTGTGGCCTGCTTGTTTTGCTTTGGAGCCGACAAAGATAGCCAAAGCGCAGAGCAATTGCGCAAGTTTGCAGCGCAACGAGGCGCCTGCTCAATAGCGCATTCAGGCGCACCTGGCACCGCTTTGACGCACGACCGCGGCACTTGATGTGGCGCGCAACCGATCGCCCGCCTTGGCGCGCCAAATCAGGGCACGTGCACTTTTCACGTGCACAGCACGCTTGGAAGGCTCGCCGACCGAAGAAGTAATTACTTATTTTTCAAAAGCTTAATGAGCATAGGAAGTACAATTCAGGCTTGGCAAGGAACATGCAGTGCGAGCGACGCATCGTTTGATGTGTGATCAAGAGGGAATCGATGAAAGTTCTATTCCGGTGCTTAGCCGCACTCATGTTTTTGGCGACTACGGGAGCGTATGCCGATACGCCCACACTCAATTCCGGCGATACCGCCTGGATGCTCACCGCAACCGCCCTGGTGCTGTTCATGACCATTCCCGGTCTGGCGCTGTTTTACGGCGGATTGGTGCGCAGCAAGAACGTACTGTCCGTGCTGATGCAGTGCTTCGCCATCACCGCATTGGTCACGGTGCTGTGGACGCTTTACGGCTACTCGATGAGTTTCAGCACCACCGGTATGGCAGCCGGCGTCACCAATCTCAACTCATTTGTAGGCGCATTCGATAAGGCGATGTTTGCCGGCATGGCGCGTGACGCGCTGGTGCTGGGTGTTCCGGAATCCGTGTTTGCCACCTTCCAGCTGACCTTCGCAATCATTACCGTGGCGCTGATCGTGGGTTCGATTGCCGAGCGCATGCGCTTTGGCGCGCTGCTGCTGTTTGCCGGACTTTGGGTCACCGTGGTGTATTTTCCGATGGCGCACATGGTGTGGTCGGGCGCCGGCGGCTTCATGTTCGACATGGGCGTTTTGGACTTTGCCGGTGGCACCGTGGTGCATATCAATGCCGGCGTGGCCGCGCTGGTGGCGTGTTTGGTGCTGGGCAAACGCAAAGGCTATCCGACCACCGCCATGCCGCCGCATAACCTGACTTACACGGTGATCGGCGCAGCAATGCTGTGGGTGGGCTGGTTCGGATTTAACGCCGGATCCGCGGTCGCCGCGAACGGCTCCGCTGGAATGGCCATGCTGGTGACCCAGATTGCCACCGCCGCCGCCGCGCTGAGCTGGATGGCTGCCGAATGGATCCTGCATCGCAAGCCTTCGGTGCTTGGCGTCGTTTCGGGCGCCGTCGCTGGTCTGGTGGCCATCACGCCTGCCTCGGGCACCTGTGGTCCCGGTGGCGCCTTAGTGATTGGCCTGATTGCGGGTGCTGCCTGCTTCTTGGCCGCTTCCAAACTGAAGCGCGCCTTAGGCTACGATGATTCGCTGGACGTATTCGGCGTGCACGCAGTCGGCGGGATCGTTGGCGCCATACTTACCGGCGTGTTTGCCGCAAGCAGCATGGGCGGCGCCGGTTTGGCCGAAGGAGTCAGCATCGGCAGCCAGGTTTGGATCCAAACCAAAAGCGTGCTGATCACCATTGTCTACAGCGGCGTGCTGACCTTCGTGCTGCTCAAGCTGGTGGGCATTGTTGTACCGTTGCGGGCAAATGCAGACGACGAAACCGAGGGCCTGGATCTGGTCCTGCACAATGAACGCGGCTACAACTTTTAAGCGGGAGCAGAATCATGAAAATGGTCGTAGCAATCATCAAACCCTTCAAGCTGGACGACGTGCGCGACGCGCTGCAAGAAGTCGGCGTCACCGGCATCACGGTTAGCGAAGTCAAGGGCTTCGGGCGGCAAAAGGGACACACTGAGCTCTACCGAGGCGCCGAATACGTGGTCGATTTTCTGCCCAAGGTCAAGATCGAGGTGGCAGTCACGGATGATCGCGTGGACGCCGTCGTCGAGGCGATCACCAAAGGCGCCAACACCGGTCGTATCGGAGACGGCAAGATCTTTGTGCTTGGACTTGAACAGGTGGTAAGAATCCGCACCGGGGAAGTGGATTCGGACGCGCTCTAGCGTTCATCGCGTCAAGCCACCGCGGGGGAAGCAAACGCATCGCACGCGCCATCGAGCTAGTTTAGATGTCGTGCCTGCCGTTCCCCACCTCAGCCCTCCCCAAACGTTGGGGAGGGAGTCGAACTGACACAGCCGCCAGCGGTCTTTTTTTGATCGGAGCCTTCAGGCGCACCGGAGCATGAAACCCGGTGCATAGCTCGATCCTGCCTGGCATCTCGAGCGCAGGGGGAGATCTCGTTCTGCGCTCAATCTCTGTCATCTCGACCGCAGGGAGAGATCAAAATCCTCCGTGCACGAGATCTCTGCCTACGGTGGAGATGACAGGTTGGGGCACAGAACGAGATTTCTCCCTTTGGTCGAGATGCAGATCCGCTCAGCCTGCTGCTGCGCTTGCCGACATATCGAAGAATCGAGCTTCAAAGCGCAACTTCACATTGACGAAGCCATCATCATGAATGCACATTCAGGCTAGAATTCCGCTCCTCGGGCGGACCGAGCTATTTCCAGGAGTTTGCGATGGGTGAGAACACAGCAGTTACGTTAGACGAGTTCATGGGCGGATTGATAAAGCGCAATCCGGGCGAGACGGAGTTTCATCAGGCGGTGAAAGAGGTGGCTGCCAGCATCTTCGATTTCATCGCTGACAAGCCGAAGTACCACAAGCATCAAATCCTGCGTCGCATTGCCGAGCCCGATCGCGTGGTGAGCTTTCGCGTTTGCTGGGAGGACGATTCCGGCAACATCCGCGTCAACCGCGGCTGGCGCGTGCAGTGCAACAACTCCATTGGGCCATACAAGGGCGGTATCCGTTTCCACCCCAGCGTGACCGAGAGCATTCTGAAGTTCCTGGCCTTCGAACAAACGTTCAAAAATTCTTTGACCGGTCTGCCCATGGGCGGCGGCAAGGGCGGCGCGAATTTCAATCCAAAAGGCAAGACCGATAACGAGGTTATGCGCTTCTGCCAGAGCTTCATGACCGAGCTGTATCGCCATGTGGGCGAAGACACCGACGTGCCGGCTGGAGACATTGGCGTCGGCGGCCGTGAAATTGGCTACATGTTTGGCATGTACAAGCGCATCACCAACAAGTTTGTCGGCGTGCTGACCGGCAAAGGTCGGGAGTACGGCGGCTCGCCGATCCGTACCGAAGCCACCGGCTACGGCTGCGTGTACTTCCTGGAAGAAATGCTCAAGGCCAGAAACAACAGCGTGGCAGGCAAAACGGCGCTGGTGTCCGGCTCGGGCAACGTGGCTCAGTACGCCGTGGAGAAACTGCTTCAGCTGGGTGCCAAGCCGGTCACCATGAGCGATTCCGACGGCTTTATTTACGATCCAGAAGGCATCACCGCCGAAAAGCTCGCTTGGATCCAGGAGCTCAAGGAAAAGCGTCGCGGTCGCATCGAAGAATACGCAGCGCACTTCAAGGGCGCGCAGTACCACGCCGGCAAGCGGCCTTGGGCGGTTCCGGCCCAAGTTGCCTGCCCATGCGCCACGCAGAACGAACTGCAGGTTGCGGACGCCCACGAGATGGTCAAAAACGGCGTTATCGGCGTCGCGGAAGGCGCCAATATGCCGACCACTTTGGACGGCGTGCATGTATTCCAGGAAGCCCGCATCTGTTACGCCCCAGGCAAGGCGTCAAACGCCGGCGGCGTGTCGGTTTCTGGTCTGGAAATGAGCCAGAACTCTGCCCGCATCACGTGGAAGGAAGAGGAACTGCAGCGCCTGCTCAAGGACATCATGGTCGGCATCCATGAATCCTGCGTGCAGTACGGCGGCGAAAAGGGCTACGTGGACTACGTGAAGGGCGCCAACATCGCCGGCTTCGTCAAAGTTGCCGATGCCATGATCGCGTACGGCGTGACCTGATCCAAAGCTTTAGGCAGACCAAGGCCCCGCAATCCGGGGCCTTCTTGTTTCTGAGCACTCGCGCGCCACTTCGGCACGCGCATGCCAGATCCTGAGTTCAAAGTCAGCGCCTCCAGCACCCCGACAAACTCACCCTATACCTCAATGCCGCGGGAGCGCGATGCATCGCGTTCGCTCTTTCCAGCCGCCTCATGCTCTCGTCCTCGCGAACACACGCAAGCAGTCGGCCTTACCAGTGGAACCTCTGAACAGCCCGCTCAGACGCGCCCTGGCCTAGCCCTGACGCGTGTTCGCCACCGCGCGCTGCAAACGATCCCAAACCGCCAGCCAAGCGCCGTCTTCGGGCGGCATCTCGATCAGTATGCGATCGCCACCCGCCTGATCCAGCGCGCGCAGCGTTCGATAGAGCTGAGTTGCGTAGTGTTTGGCTGAGCGGACCTCAGCATCCAGACCAAGTATCTGCACCTGCATGCCCTCGGCTTGCAGTTCCGCCGCACGGGCCTGCAGCTGCTCGCTCGCCACCAGCTCAGCCGGCGTGCGCGGCGCATAGTGCGACGCAAGCGCGCCTGATACGCGCGGGCTGCGTGCGATCGCGCCGAACTGGAGCCCCGGCAATAGGGCGCGCACTGCCTGCAAGTCCAGCATGCCCGGTCGCAGCACGCGCGGCGGCGTTTGGGTGAGATCCAGAATGGTCGACTCCAAGCCAACCTGACAGGCGCCGCCATCGAGTACCCGCGGTAACCCGGCGCCAAACTCGTCGCGCACGTGCTGCGCCGTGGTGGGGCTGACGTGACCAAATCGGTTCGCGGAGGGTGCCGCCAGACCGCCGCCAAAGGCGTGCAACACCTGCAATGCCATCGGATGCGCCGGAATACGCAGGCCAATCGTCTGCTGCCCGCCGGTCACCAGCGTGGATACGCGTGGATGCTTGTGCAAGATCATCGTCAATGGACCCGGCCAGAAACGTTCGGCGAGTTCCCAGGCCGCGCTCGGCAGCGCGCTTGCCCAGAGCTGCAAGTGCTCCGGCGCAGCGATGTGGACGATCAATGGGTGATCGGCTGGGCGGCCCTTGAGGGCGAAGATCTTGCTCACCGCGGCTTCGTTTGCAGCGTCAGCTGCCAGGCCGTAGACGGTCTCGGTTGGCAATCCAACCAAACCGCCCGCACGCAGTTCTGACACCGTTGCCGCCAGGTCTTGCTCAGTCAGCAGCCATTCGCGGCCCAGGGCGGGTGGGCTGTCAGGCACAGGCGGCTACGAGCCGTTGATGCGGCGCGGGGGCGCGGACAAACGCGTCAGCGGCGCTTGCTCGCGCTTGAAGCCGGCCGCTGGCGTGCCCGGATAGCGGACATCGAAATCGATCACGTTACCGACGCCGTCCGCCTGCTCAAAACGAAGTTTGAGCGTGCCAATGTCGACCGTGGGGCGGCCGTTATCGGCGCAGGTGCGGCAATAGCCGTTGATCTGCCGCACGGTAAGCGTCTGGTCTGACTGGAACGCACTCGGCTGCACAAAGCCCCAGCGCGGCTGTCCGCTCGCATCCGGGTAATAGAGCACCGAGAACAGCGATCCGGGGCTGATGAACGCCATGCTCAAGCCCCAGCCCGGATCGCCGGTCCGACTCCACAATCCGCTGCGATCCGGCGTTTCGCGCTGTGCATCAAGGATCAGCGGCTGCAAGCACCATTCGCTGATCTTGCCGGCAATCACTACGGTCATGGCCGCCAGCTCGCTCCCAGTTGGTGGCGCCGGCCGCTGGCATTGGGCGCTTAAACCGGCTTGGTTGAAGTCGATACGCATGAAGCCCTGAGTTGAATCGGGCTGCGGGCGACCGTCCACATTGACGAATCGGGTCAAGGTGTTGCCATTGATATCCGCATCCGGGATGAATACACCGTCCACGATGGGCCCGACCGCCTGATAGAACTCGGGCTGCCCATCGTCGGAATAGGTAAAAAAGGTGGCCACGCCGCGATTGAAGCCGCTGCCGGTGTTGACCGGCTGGAAATCAATCCCGTGCCCGCCGCGGCGGGTGTCGAACCAAAGGCCGGAGTAGATCGACAGCGATGGCGGGAAGCTGCGTACGGCCGAACTCCAGCCCAGCGGGAGCAGCATGCTGCTGGCCAGCCCAAGTGCCCGATTCGTGGTCGCCAGACTGGCATTCATCAGGTCCTGGCGATACACAAAACTGGTGTGGGAAACCGACGAACCGGCTTGAATGGGATCCGGCGTATGCATGCGGTAGCCCAGATCCCCGCCCAGCAGCGTGACAGTGGCCGCAGACAGGGTTTCCGGATTGGTCCACTGCAGCAGCAGGTTGCTGCGCATTGCCAGCGCGCGCTCGGCGTCGCTGATCTGCATGAACGGCCGCGCCGGCGGCTCGGTGTAGGTGAGCTGGCGCGAGAAGATGTCGTCCCGGCCCAGTGGTTTTGCACCCACCGGTATGCTGCCGCGAGCAGTCAGCGACGTGAGCGAGACGAAGCCCAGACCGTGCAGAAGCTCATGCATGGCGACGGAAATCAAATCTGGCTCGCTATTGAAGTTCTGGTTGGCATCGTAGCCATAGTAGAAATTGCGCGTGCCCAGCGCGGCCGGCGTATCGATCTTGTTGTTGAACTCAATGCGCAGCACGTCGCGCTCCGCGCAGGCGCCACCGGCAGCGCGGCAAAAATCGGTGCCCGCCAGACGCGCCGCGGCCGCGGCTGAATAGAAGGCATAAGGTTCGGGCAGAAACTTTGCATTCAGCGGGCGCTGCACACGTCCTGCGGTGGCAAACACCAGGGTTGCATCATTGATCAGAAAATCGCTCGGGCCTGCGCTTGCTAACGTTACGCCGTTTGCGCTGTCGTCGCCCTGATCGGACCAACACGCTTGGATCAGGATAGGGCTCTCGCTAGTGAAGCGGGTGCCGATCTGGCGCAGGGCTTCGCCTACCGCATTGCGCCGCTTTGCGCCCCAGGTCTGCCCAGGATTGCCGGGCGCGGCAGGGCCAGGCGCAGGATCATTCCACGGCGCCAGATCGCATTCGCATTGAGTATCTCCAGCCGGACACGGCAGATCAAAACGCACGTCGAACTGCACCGGCTTGGCCCGCACCGCCTGCACGTCCAGCAGCAAGGTTCCGGTCACCGGCCTGCTATCGAAATTAACGAGCGCAACATACCAGCGACCCGCTCTTGGCGGACGCGCGCTTTGCGGGCTGACCACCATGTACTCGTTGGCTTCGGCAGAAATTGACCAGTACTGCGCGAATTCAAACAGATCGTCGGCGTTTCTGACGCTGTTCGGAAACGGCTGACCAAAGCGAAGCAGCAGATCCACGTCCGCGCTCACCGGCTGCCCGGCAATACTGAGCCGGAACTGCTTGGCGCTCTCCGGTAGGTCAAAAAACACGGTGGTACTGAAACCGCTGGCACCCAGTTGCACCGTGACCGGAACATCATCCTGAAGCGCCAGCCCGCCGCTTTGGCTAAATGCCTGGGTCCCAAACAGCGCTGCCATTACCAGGCAGCAGCAGCGCACAACCGTGCTCATGACTGCCTCTTGAGCATGATTCGCGGACGCTCCGGCATGTCGGAACACTGTAGGCGGATACGCCCGTCGCTGCCGATCACGGCAGTCGTTCGATGCCTTGGCATGGGCACTGCAGAGCGCAACTCCAGCGCTGGCTTCGACATTGAACTTAGCGGCTGAGTGGTCAGCTTGATCGGCTCGGCGGCGGTCAACGTGGCCGCGAGCAAAACGGCGGGCAGTAGCATTGGCAGATCTCCAGAACTTGCGACGCGAGCCGAGCGGGCGTCGCCACCGTGCAGTTTGCTCGACAAGCACAGCGCAGTTCAAGAATTGGCGCACGCTTTCCCGCCCCTGCCCGGCCTGCTTTAACGTTCCAACTTTCATCGCGCGCAGCCGCGCGCCAGCCTGCCCGCGCGCCAGCCTGCCCGCCTACCAAACAGACCCCTGCCTGCCAAACAGACCATTGCGCGATTCACCTGCATAGGTTTGACTTCCACACCCAAGCTGCATCAGGAGCGCACAGTGAGCGACAAAAACCAGCCGAGCGCGACCAACCAGTACGGCGTGCTCGGTGCGCTGGAAATCCCCCTCGCGCTTGGCCTGCTGCGCCTTTCGACGGAAGGGCGACCGCAGGAAGCGGATGCGATTGCGCTCATTCAGCGCGCACTTGACCAAGGAATACGCGTGCTGGACACCGCAGACAGCTACGCGCTGGGTGAGCATGAGCTGCACTACGGCGAGCGGCTGGCGCGCAAAGCGATCGCGCAGTGGCGGGGTCCGAGTGAACGCGTGCGTGTGCTGACCAAAGTGGGCATGGCGCGCCCCAAAGGACGTTGGGTGCCCAATGCGCGACCGGAGCACATCCGACGTGCGGTGGATGGCAGTTTGGCCGCGCTTGGGGTGGAACGCTTGTTCATGCTGCTGCTGCATGGGAACGATCCTGGTTGCGCATTCGAAGACAGTCTGGCGACGCTGGCTGAACTGCAGCGCACGGGGAAAATCGAACACCTCGGCCTGTGCAATGCCGAAATTGCGGAGGTTCGTCAGGCGCAGCGCCTGTTCAATGTCGCCGCAATTCAGAACGAATTGAGCGTGATCAATCGCAAGAGCGCCACCGAAGGCATGCTTGAGCTTGCCCGCGAGCTTGGGATACCGCTGCTGGCGCATCGCCCGCTGGGCGGGCACTCCAAGGTTGCTACGCTGGAGAAAAACCGCGCCATGAAGCCAATTGCGGATCGCTATCAGATAGGCAAGCACGAAGCCGCGTTGGCATGCCTGCTGGACCTTGGCGCGCCGGTGCTGCCGCTGTTTGGCGCTACGCGGATGGCAAGCGTCGATGCCAGCGTGCTGGCGCTGCGCACCAAGCTGGATGCCAAGGATCGCGCTTTGCTGAGCGACAAGATCAGCTTTGAAGCAACCCCAGAAGCACGCGCCCAGCTTGCTCCGCTGCCGGTACCCCACAGCCTGCGCGAAGCCGTCAGCGACCATAGCAAGGCGCAGGCAGTGGTGATCGTCATGGGCGTGCAAGGCGCGGGCAAGTCAACCCAGGTGCAAAAGTATTTGTATGCCGGCTATGCGCGACTCAACCGGGATCAAGCGGGCGGGAATCTGGACGCTTTGCTTCCGTTGCTGACTGAGCACCTGCGGCAGGGTCAGCGCGTGGTTCTGGACAACACCTATGCGACCCGCGTCTCGCGCTGGGGCGTTGTTCGCACCGCGCATGCGGCTGGGGTCCCCGTGCGCTGCGTGCATCTTGCCACCCCGGTCAAAGATGCGCTGATCAATATCGTGCAGCGCACGCTGGATCGCTACGGCCGATTGCTCGGACCCGACGATCTCAAAGAACTGAGCAAATCCGATCCCAATTTACCCCCGCCGGCTGCGCTTGCGCGCTACGCGGCTTGTTTCGAGGCGCCGCAGCAAGACGAGGGCTTCGCGACCATCGAATCCCATGAATTTGTTCGCAGCGCGAGTCCCCTGGCGGCGCAAAAGGCGCTGTTCTTGGACGTCGACGGCACCCTTCGGCTCACGCGCAGCGGCGAAATTTATCCGCGTGACGCCGATGACGTGCAGATACTGCCGAATCGACGCGAAAAGCTGGCGCAATGGCTGGATCAAGGCTGGCGCCTGTTTTTCGTCTCGAATCAAAGCGGGATCGCGTCCGGAAATGTCACCGAGAGCGCGGTACGCGAAGCCTTTGAGCGAACTCGCGAGCTGCTGGGCCTGCCGATCACCGATATCGCGTTCTGTCCGCACCCGGCCTTTCCGGTTGCCTGCTATTGCCGCAAGCCCATGCCCGGCATGGCAGTCGCGCTGGCACGCAAGCACGGCTTGGCGCTGAGCGAATCGGTCATGGTTGGTGACCGGGACAGCGACGCGCAGTTCGCCGCCGCGATCGGCGCCAGGTACTTTGATGCGGAAGCGTTCTTTGCCTCAAACTGAGCCATCACGCGCAGGCGCCGGCAGAACCCACCTTCGCGGCACCCGCGTGGGGATTCTGAAGCACGTTCCTCGCGCGCCAGCGGCGCTGGGGCGGTCAGCACGTCCGGCTTTTCGCACTTCAGTTTGGTCCAAGAAGTCCACTTCCGTGGCCCTGGACCTGGACCGAACGCGATGGGTGGCATGGGCTGCGACGACCGGACGACCGGACGCCCGGACGCGACTTATCGCGCCCCTACGGAAGCGGGCTGTCGCTGATGCCTTGGCGGGCCATTGGTCCCTAACCTTCCTGAGCCACCGACTTGAACCACGGACTTCGCCTCAAACTAACGTAGGGGCGCGATTTATCGCGTCCAAACCAGCTGGCCGATGTGTCCGGCTCAGCCGCAAATCAAATAGGGGCGCGATTCATCGCGTCCGAACGCAGGCTGACCCGCGCGAGAGATTTGCCCCGATCGACACCTTCGGCACCGGGTGAGCGCAGCGAAGCCTAGGTTCCCTAGCACGCGCACGCGCGCCCTGAAAAGGGCGACGCCGAGCCCAAAATGCAAAGGGCCCCGATCGCTCGGAGCCCTTTGTTACTCAAACGAACTCTTTGCTTAGAACTGCAGGCTCCACTTGTCGATGCGACCGGTGTCACCGGTGTAAACGTCACGCACACGCAGTCTCCAGGTGCCGTTAGCCGCTTCGCTGGAAGCATTCACCGTGTAGGTAGCAATCACGTTCGCCGCGCTGTCGCTGCCGGAAGAATTCTTCAAGCGGTACAGGCTGCCGTCTGGAGCCACCAAATCAATTTGCACGTCACCGCGGTAGGTGTGGAAGATCGTCACGCTCACGCTCAGATTGCTTGGCGCATTACCCGTGCGACCCGTGACCGAAATCGGGGAATCAACAGTTGCGTTGTCGTTGATTGCGAAGTCGGTCTGGTTCTCAAAGAAACTGGTGCCGCCGCCACCGCCAGTGCCGCAAGCATCGACTGCTGCGCGGGCGTTAACGATGCCCGTGCCGCAACCGGAACAGGTGCCACCGAACGAACGCACGGCCGCGCGCAGCAAAGTTTCCATTTGCGCCGGAGTACGTGCGCAGCGGCTGAGCACCAGTGCGGCCACACCTGCTACATGTGGGGCTGCCATCGAGGTGCCCTGATAGAGCGCATAGGACTCTGTCGTGGCGTTTGGCGTGGTCGAACCAGCGTTAAGCGTTGACAAAACGCCACCCGACGCGCCACCCGAGGTCTGTCCACCTGGAGCTGAGACGTCAACTACGGCGCCGAAATTGGAGTAGCCCGCCTTCGTGCCAGAGCGATTTGTTGCACCGACCGTGATCACGTTGGCGCAGTTTGCGGGCGACGCGTTGCTGGCGTTGATGTTGCTGTTTCCCGCAGCAACGATGACCGAGGTGCCGCGTGACACGGCACCGTTGATCGCATTCTGATAGGTCGCAGCGCAGGCACCACCGCCACCCAGGGACATGTTGATCGCGCCCACTCTAGCGATGCTGGTAACCCCGGAAACTGTACCGCCGGAAGCCCAGGTAATGGCGTCTGCGATATCCGACAGCGAGCCGCCGCATTTGGCAAGCACGCGAACCGGACGAATCTTGGAGCCATAAGCGACGCCAGCGACGCCGCGTGCGTTATTGGTCACTGCCGCAATCGTTCCGGCCACATGCGTGCCGTGCCAGCTTGAGTTTGAGCTTGGGGGCGCGCCTGCGCCGCACTCGCTATTGGTCCACCAATCGCCTTCATCATTCGGGTTGGAATCGCGGCCGTTACCGTCACGCGCATTCGCGGCATTGCTGACGAAGTCGTAGCCCGCAATGATGTTCGCGTTCAGATCGACATGGCTCACGATGCCGGTATCCAGCACAGCGACAGTCGCGCCGGTGCCGTTCGCCACATCCCAAGCCAGCGGCGCGTTGATGCCGTAGGTATCCCAGTAGTGCCACTGCTCGTTGTAGCGGGTGTCATTGGGCGTGAACATGGGCAGCATGCGCGCATCCGGCTCAACCGAAGTGACGCGCTCGTCGCGCGCAAAGGCGGACATCACGTCAAACATCGGCGCATCGGTGCCGCGGCGACCTTCCAGACCGGAGATCTCAACCAGATAACCACCGGTAGAGATGGTTCGCACGTACTTGAGGTCATATCCCGAGTCACGCGAGGCGGCATCCAAACGCTCCGTCACAGCACTCAGGTCGTTCGCCGAGCGCTCGCCAGCATCTTGGTAATACACGATCACGCGGTTGTAGTCGAAGCCATCTTCCAGGACCGACAGATTAATTTTCTCGGCGAAGTCAGCAGGAGCCTTGACCACCAAACCGTCACTTGGCTTGGCGCCACTGCTTGTGTCATCCGACACGATTGAAACGTCGCCGCGCGACTGCGCAACGCCATAGCCACACATCACTGCCAAACTGAGCGCCATTGCCAGACGCGAAAGAGCTTGCTTTTGCATTTCGGGGACCCCTCCAGATCACTAGAACCGCTTGATGATGTTTGCCCCGAGCAGGCGAATCCGGCTGGGGCTTGATTTGGTTGGCTGGCGATGGCTTGAAGCACCCTCCCGTGTTCGAGCCATCGTCAGGCCGACGTGGACGCTACGTAGTGCAAACAGGCGGCGCAAGCCGGAGCTGCAATTGCTGAACATCGACCCATGGTGCAACGCAATAAATATGCAATACAGCGTTAGTTCAGATGCCTGATAATGCGTTCATACCGCGCATGCAAACCATACTGCGATGCAGCATAAATTATTTCTTTCACATGTGTGAAGAAGATCTATTGATATATCATTCACCGCACAAAATGCGGCCGCTTTGGACCATCCAACAGCGCATTGCGTCGTTTTTGGACCTTCTGGGTCCAAACTGCATGACCTATGGCAGGGGCGCATGACATGCGCAGCTGGGAGGCTGCGGCGTCTGGGGGCTCCCGGCACTCAAGTAGAGGTTCCCGGCACTCAAGCGCGTGCCAGCATGGACGGCAGGTGCGCCGGGTCGCCCGAAAACGTCGCTCACTACTTTGGACACGTTGCGTCTTGAACAAGCTTGCGTATGCTGCGCCGTCCCCCAGCGAAGCGAATATCTGCCATGGCTCGCCTAACCCTGGTTCTGCTCCTAACACTTGCCATGGGCGGCTGCGCCAGCGTGATGCGCTCTGCACAACAGGGCCTCGCGGGGCAGCTTGAGGCCGGAATCCTCAACCACGACGACCCGGAAACCGTGCGCTCGGGACTGCCTGCTTATCTCATCCTGCTGGACGGGGCGATTGCGAAAAATCCCGCGGATCGCGAACTGCTCTGCACCAGCGCAAAGCTTTACGGCGCGTTCGCCGGCAGCTTGCTGGCTCCGGGCGAGCGCGCGAAGCTGCTCGCCAAACGCGCCTGGAGCTACGGAGCGCGCGCGGCATGCGCTGGCGACGCACGACTTTGCGAGCTGCAAAGCAGAGACTTTGACCAGATCGAAGCGCTATTGAAGGACACTGAGAGCACGGATCTGCCGCTGTTGCGCTGCGTGGGCGAGTCTTGGTCCGGCTGGATTCAAGCCAACGCCGAGGACTGGAATGCGGTGGCGGAGATTCCCAAGGTGAAGGCAATGTTCGAGCGCATGCTGGTGCTGGAGCGCGATTCAGGCGACGGCAATGTCCAGCTGTATCTCGGCGTGCTCAATTCGCTATTGCCTGAAGCCTATGGTGGCAAGCCGAAGCAGGCGCGCGAATACTTCGAAGCTGCGCTGACGCGATCGAAGCGGCGGAACCTCATGGTGCACGTGCTTTATGCCGAGCGTTATGCGCGTTTAGTTTTTGAGCAGGAGTTGCACGATAAACTCCTGAATGAAGTGCTGGCCGCAGCGTCGGAAGCGCCTGGACTTACCCTTATCAACACCCTCGCCAAAGAGCGCGCGAAAGTGCTGCTCGAGAGCGGAAAGGATTACTTTTAATGCATTCGCTGAACACGATATTCCGCGCCATGGGCGCTCTGACGCTGAGCGCGTGCCTGCTTGCCGCGCAAGCGCAGACGCTGAAAATAGCCACCCTCGTGCCTGAGGGCAGTGGCTGGATGAAAGAAATGCGTAGCGCGGCCGCCGAGGTCAAAACTGCCACTGCGGGTCGCGTCGAGCTGAAATTCTATCCGGGTGGCGTCATGGGCGACGAGTCCACCGTGTTGCGCAAGATGAAGCTGGGACAGCTGCAGGGCGGTGCATTTGCCGCCAATGAAATCGCCGGGGTGAATCCCGATGTGCAGATCTACGGGCTGCCATTTCTGTTTGCGAACAAGGCCGAAGCAGACCAGGCGCGCACCAAGCTTGATCCCATGATCCGCGACGGCTTCCTTGCCAAAGGCTTTGTCGTGCTCGGCATCACCGGCGGCGGATTTGCCAATTTGATGAGCACCAAGTCGATCGCCACCATGGCCGAGGTGCGCAACTCCAAAGTGTGGCTTCCCAACAATGATCGGGTGGGACTGATGTCATTTCAGGAAGCGGGCGTCAGCCCTGTGGTGCTCTCCATGAGCGACGTCTACCCAAGCCTGCAAACTGGCCTGATTGAGACCGCCGGCAACATCCCGGCCGCCACGATTGCGTTTCAGTGGCACACCAAGCTGAAGTATCTGTTTGATCTGCCAATCACCTACGTGCCTGGCTTTTTGATGGTGGAAAAGCGCGCGTTCGATCGCGTTAGTGCGGAAGACCAGGGGCAATTGCGCAGCATCATTGGCGCGGCGTTTGTACGCATGAACGAGCTGAATTTTGCCGACGATCAGCGGGCGAAAGAAGCGCTGATCAAGCAAGGCATGCAAATCATTACGCCGAGCCCGGAAGAAGCGAAAGCGTGGCGCGAGGTTGGCGCGCGCGCGATCGAAAAGATGAAAGCGGCCGGAATGTTCTCCGCTGAAGTGCTGCAAGCAGCGCAGTCCGCCATGGGCAAAAGCAAGTAGCGATGGCAAGCGTTCTGAGGGCTCTGACCTGGGCAGAAAATGCCCTGATCACGGTGCTCGCCGTGGCTTTGATTGCGCTGGCGGGAACGCAAATTGCGGCGCGGGTGTTTTTTGAAACCAGCTTCATCTGGATTGACGCGCTGTCGCGCTCTTTGGTGCTTTGGCTGGCCATGCTTGGCGCGGTGGTGGCCGCCCGCGAAGCCAAGCATCTGGGGATCGATTTGTTTGTCCATGCGCTGCCTCTGTTCTGGCAACAGGCAATTCGCATGCTCAGCGCGCTGTTTACCATCAGCGTCTGCGGCGTGCTGGCCTATGCGGCCTGGGGACTGGTGGCTTTGGAATTTGAAATGTCTAGCGGAAGCAATCACTTGCTCCCTGGATGGCTGAACTTCGCGATCCTCCCGATTGGATTTGGTCTCATGGGTGTGCACGTTGCGCTCCGCTTGCTGCAACCGACGGCAGCAAACTCGTGATTTTTGCGCGCCTGATTTGTACGAGCACAGTGGCTCCGAGCACAGTGGCTCCGAGCACAGTGGCTCCGAGCACAGTGGCTCCGAGCATGAGTTTCCTGGCATGACCTTTTCAGCATGACTATTTCAGCATGACCATTTCAGCATGATCTTTTCAGCATGACCTTCCTGGCGATCTTATTGCTGCTGTTCCTGCTTTTTGCCGGCGCACCTTTCTTCGCGTTGATTGGCGCGATTGCGCTGTTTGGCTTCCAGAGCTCCGGCTATGACATCAGCGGCGTGGTCAATGAATTCACGCGCATCGCCGAATTGCCGATCCTGATCGCCATCCCGCTGTTTACTTTTGCCGGCTATTTGCTCAGCGAAAGTGGTGCGCCGCGCCGCTTGGTGCGGGTTGCCGACGCCATATTTGGTGGCGTACGCGGCGGCATTGGCGTGGTTGCGCTCGTTGCCTGCGCGCTGTTCACCATGCTTACCGGCGCGTCTGGGGTGACGATCGTGGCATTGGGGGCGGTCTTGCTGCCCGCCTTGCGCGCTGCCGGCTACGCTGACCGCTTCAACTTTGGCCTGCTGACCACCTCCGGCAGCCTGGGAATGCTGTTTGCACCGTCGCTGCCGCTGATCATTTATGCCGTGGTTGCGCAGCAACTCGACACCACGGTGCCGGTCTCGATCGATGATTTGTTTATCGCCGGAATTCTGCCCGGATTGCTGATGCTGCTGGTGCTTTCCTGCTACAGCATTTATAAGGCGCCGCCACCGAAACCACGTCAGCTTCCGAAAGGCGAGCTGCGTGCCGCTCTTTGGGATGCGCGCTATGAGATACCGCTGCCTTTTGTCGTGGTGTTCGGCGTGTACTTGCGCTGGTTTGCGCCTTCCGAAGCCGCGGCCGTGTCGGCTTTGTATGTGCTGTTGATCACCACGCTGGTGCGCCGAGAGGTCTCCTTCAAGGCGCTGCCGCGCGTCCTGGTTGAAGCCAGCACGCTGATCGGTGCCATCTTGGTCATTCTGGGCGTGTCGCTGGCGCTGACCAACTATCTGATTGATGCGGAAATACCCACCAAGCTGTTTGATTGGATCCAAATCCATATTCAGAGCAAGTGGGTGTTTTTACTGGTACTCAACATCTTCCTGATGATTTTCGGCATGCTCCTGGAAGGCTTCCCGGCCATCGTCATTCTGACCCCGCTGGTGCTGCCGATTGCGCAGGGCTTCGGGATTGACCCGGTGCACTTCGGCATCATGTTCGTGGCCAACCTGCAGATTGGCCTATTCCTGCCGCCATTGGGCATGAACCTCTATATCGCGAGCGCTCGCTTCGGCCAACCGGTGGGAAAGCTGATCAAAGCGAGCTGGCCGTTCTTCCTGCTGCTGTTCGGGTGCGTGCTGGCGATCACCTATTTGCCCTGGCTGAGCCTGGGTCTGCTTGGGCGTTAAGCCCTGACGGCGTAGCCATCGCTGTGCACGCCAAATTTACCAGCAGGCCGGGAACTCAACGATCAAGTCGTTGAGTTGTGACAGCTTTCCATGTTCCAACCAGTCGCTCGGTACGAAACTTACTTCTTGCCGTCCGCCTGCTTGATCATGGCGCTCAGACCGCCTTGCAGGGCACCGGCTTCAAAGCCAAGCTTTTGCAGAATAAATGCCCCCGCCGCGCTGCGCTCGCCGGTGTTGCAATAGACCACGTACTTTTTTCCCTTCTGCATGCTTTGCGCGTGTTCGCGCAAGCGCAGCAGCGGTGCGCTCACCGCGCCCTTGATGGCGCGCTCGTCAAACTCTTCGGTGGTGCGTACATCCAGCACGCCAGCGCCCTGGCGCACCCAGATCGAGGCTTTGCCCGGGGTTAGCCATTCCACAACCGGCTGCTTGAGCAGTTCACTGAAGTGATTTTTTGCCAGACGCATCAGCTTGCCGTCTTTCATCATGGTGACGGTGGCATTGCGCGGGTTGTTACTCAGCAGCGCGTCTTCACCGAAACTATCGCCGCGTACCAAATAGGCCACGATGGACGGCGTTCCGGATAGCTGCTGGCTCACTGCAGCTGCGCCGTCTTTGATCACATAGAAGTAATCGCCGACGTCTCCTTCGCGCAAAATCACCTGCTCGTTCTTGGCCTTGATTTCTTCGAACTGAGTAAACAAACGCTCGATGTTTCCGATCGGCAAGCGACGCAGCGCTCGGCTTTGCAATAACCTGAAAACCCAGCGATTTCCGTCCTGTCCGGCCTCAAAGTGCTTGAGATTGGAGGCGCGCACCACCTGATCCCACGCGATCACTTTTTCCAGAAAGCGGCGATCAAAGCGCACCAATCGGGCCAAGGGGGAAACCACGCTGGCGGTGAAGCGGCGCGGCTGCAAATCCCCAATGGGATAGCGGCCCTGCAAGGAATCCCCGCCGGCCGTAGTGCTCTTGATCCTGCCGTCCGGGTATTCGCCACGCACCTCACCACTCAAAAGGTAATAGGTCTGTTCATCGTTGTCGTTGGCGGCAAACAACTCGCTGCCGGCGTGCAATTCGACCAGTTCCCCCTCTTTGGACAGCTCCTCAAGATGCTCAGGACGCATTGAATCCAAAGGATAGAGGTGCTTCAACTGACCTGCGTCGATCGTCATGACTACCCCTTGCCTAGAAGTTGAACCCGCGCTCAATTGCCGCGAAGTCTAGCGTGAAACCCGTTCCGATAGGCCAAAATCTGTTGCAGCATGCGAGCCAATAAGGCTGTCGACCCGGGCTATCGACCCGGGCTATCGAACTGGGCGCTGTCACCGTCACGGCTGTCATTGCGAGCGAAGGCCAAGATCTGCTTCCCGATGGCCTGAGATCTCTGCCTTCGGCCGAGATGACAAATAATTCGAACTCACAGGCGCTTCGAACTCACAGGCGCTTCGAACTGACAGGCGGTTGGTGACAACAGGTGACTGGCGCTGACAACGATAGCGATGGTGGCGACGCGTTGCACGCTCCAAGTCGGCGGACAGCCGTAACAGTTAACCCTTCACTGGCGTGTTGCCAGCGTGAACACAAGCGTGTCGGGCTTGCAATCGCACAAAGCGTCCGCACTTAGCTGCTCTCGGTGGCCAACCCGGCCACCTCAGTGGTGCGCCATCTGAGGCACATTCACCGCTCATCAGGCCAATCGTTCGGCTATGGAATGCAGGGGCAAATAGGTCATGCAGGAATCGTTTCACGGCACAACCATCGTCACCGTACGCCGCGGCGACAATGTGGTCATGGGTGGCGATGGCCAGGTCTCGCTCGGCTCAACCATCGTCAAGGGCAATGCACGCAAGGTGCGCAGGCTGTGGAAAAACTCGGTGATTGCGGGCTTTGCCGGTGCCACCGCCGATGCCTTCACCTTGTTTGAACTGTTTGAAAGCAAGCTTGAAAAGCACTCGGGCCACTTGACCCGCGCCGCGGTGGAGCTTGCGAAAGATTGGCGTACCGAGCGCCGATTGCAGCGTTTGGAAGCGCTCTTGGCCGTTGCCGACCGTGAAGCCTCGCTGTTGATCACGGGCAATGGCGACGTGCTGGAACCCGAGGGCGGCATCATTGCGATCGGCTCCGGCGGGAACTATGCGCTGGCGGCAGCCAAGGCCCTGTTTGCAAACACCGAGCTGCCGGCGCGCAGCATCGTTGAGAAGTCACTGCAAATTGCGGGCGATATCTGCGTCTACACCAATCACAATTTCACTTTGGAAGAACTGCCGTGATGTCGGAAAACATGGAATCCACGCCCGCTCCAAGCCAGGATGCCGATCCTCGCGCCACTGCCCCGCAAGCCATGACGCCGACGCAGATTGTGCATGAGCTTGATCGCTACATTATTGGCCAGCAGCAGGCCAAGCGCGCGGTTGCCATTGCGCTGCGCAATCGCTGGCGCAGGATGCAGCTGGATGGCGACATGCGCAACGAAGTGACGCCGAAAAACATCCTCATGATCGGACCCACCGGCGTGGGCAAAACCGAAATCGCACGTCGATTGGCCGGCTTGGCGCGCGCGCCGTTCGTCAAGGTTGAAGCCACCAAATTCACCGAGGTGGGCTACGTTGGCAAAGACGTCGAAAGCATCATTCGCGATCTGATCGACAGCGCCGTGAAGATGACGCGCGAAGAAGCCACGCGCAAGGTGCGGGCGCAGGCCGAATCGGGCGCCGTTGAACGCATCCTGGATGTTCTGGTGCCGCGCCGTAAGGGGATCACGTTTGACCATGATCCGGCCGAAAGCGAACGCGAGGACAAAGGCACGCGGGAGAAGCTACGCGCCCAGTTAATGGCCGGAAAGCTGGACCAGCGGGAGATCGAAATCGACGTCGCGCAGCAGATCGGCGTGGAGATCATGGCGCCGCCCGGCATGGAGGAAATGAGCTCGCAATTGCGCGGCATGTTTCAGCAGCTAGCGGGCCAACGCGCGCAGCAGCGCAAGCTCAGCATTGCCAAGGCGCGACCACTGCTGATCGAGGAAGAAGCCGGCAAGTTGATCAACGAGGAAGAGATCCGCGCCCAGGCACTCAACAACGCGGAGCAGAACGGCATCGTGTTTATCGATGAGATTGACAAAGTCTGTCAGCGCTCCGAGTGGGGCGGCGCCGGAATTTCGCGCGAGGGCGTGCAGCGCGATCTGCTGCCCTTGGTGGAAGGATCGACCGTGAGCACCAAATACGGCGTGGTGAAAACCGACCATATTCTGTTCATTGCCTCGGGTGCGTTTCATTTGGCTAAGCCTTCCGATCTGATCCCGGAAATGCAGGGCAGGTTTCCAATCCGGGTTGAACTGCAGGCGCTGACCGTGGGTGACTTCAAGCGCATCTTGAGCGAGCCAAACAACGCACTGACCCGCCAATACAGCGCCTTACTTGCCACCGAAGGCGTGCAGCTGGAATTCGCCGAATCAGGCATCAGCCGACTGGCCGAGATTGCCTTCAAGGTCAATGAGCGGACCGAAAACATCGGCGCGCGCCGGCTGCATACCGTGCTCGAAAAACTGCTCGAAGAGATTTCTTTCGATGCTGACCAGCGCAAGGGCGAAGCGATGGTCATCGATGCGGAATTCGTGCAGCGGGCGCTGGGTGATCTGGCGCAAAACGAAGATCTCTCCCGCTACATACTTTGAGTGCTGCGCACAGCAAGTGCCGTTCGGCGGGTTTGTACGGGTTTGTACGGGGTGGCTGGGGGTGGCCGGGGTGGCTCGGGGTAGTTTGCCGGACTAAACGGCACCGAACCCAAACCTAACGCCTGCGATGCAGCGGCGCGATTTATCGCGACCGATTTGAGTCCGGGGCAAAAGCGTGGCCATGTAGTCCACAAATAAATCGCGCTCACCGCGATGATGGGCGTGTTGAAGCATCCGACGTGTTTCGGCATTCGAGGGCTTTTGGGCTGCGGCGGCGCGCCCAGCCAGCGACCCTTCGTCGATCCGGTTCGGACGCGATGAATCGCGTTGAGACCGCTGCAAAGCCGTTTTGTAGCGCTAAACTTCGCCGCAGGTCAAGCTTGGAGAGGCGCGATGGAAAACCCGGAACGGATACAGCACAAGCTTACGGACAAGGGCTATGTCCCGGTCTACACCACGGCGATCGTAGAGCAGCCTTGGGACAGCTATGACCCGGTGGAGCATGGCACGTGGGCAACCCTGTTCGAACGCCAGTCCAAGCTGTTGCCCGGCCGCGCGTGCGACGAGTTTCTGCAAGGTCTGGCCCACTTTGGGATGAGCGCGCGCAGCATTCCGCGCTTCGCTGACTTAAACGAAAAGCTCAAGCTTGCCACCGGCTGGAAGCTGATTGGCGTGCAGGGGCTACTGCCCGAGCTGGACTTTTTTGAGCACTTGGCAGCGCGCGAATTTCCGGTCACTTGGTGGATTCGTAAGCCTGAGGAGATTGACTACATCAGCGAACCGGATCTTTTTCATGATTTGTTCGGCCATGTGCCGCTGCTGTTGAATCCGGTGTTTGCGGACTACATGCAGGCCTACGGACGCGGTGGCGTCAAAGCGGCGCGCAATTCGCCTGAAGCGCTGCAGTTTCTGACCCGGCTGTATTGGTACACGGTTGAGTTTGGCCTGATCCAGACTGCGGCTGGCTTACGCATTTACGGCGCCGGCATTGTCTCGTCTAAGGGCGAATCGATCTACGCGCTGGAGAGTGCTGCACCAAACCGGATCGGCTTCGATCTGCTGCGCGTGATGCGCGCGCGCTACCGCATCGACACCTACCAAAAAACCTACTTCGTCATTGATGATTTCCATCAGCTTTTCGCCGCCACGGAGCCCGATTTCACGCCGTACTATGAGCTGCTGCGCGACCTGCCATCCATCGGCGCCGGAGCAATCGTGGCGCAAGATCAGGTCATCACGCGCGGCACCGGGGAAGGCTGGCTGCTTGATGGCGACGTCTAAACGACCTCGACACCCGCAGCGCCTGCAGCGGCTTGTCGACCCAAGTTCGGCCGACGCACGGCATTCCCAGCCTTGCCGCAACGGTGTCGCTCAAAAGGAATCTGGACGCCCGCCGGCGCCGGCCAGCGATCTGGAATGACAGTGACGGTGTTAGGCACTAATGCCGGCCTGCTGGGCAAATTTTGGCGGGCCTTTTGGCTGGCATTGCGCGTCTATGGAGTGCTTCTGATCATGATGTATTTGTTACAGCGGCAGCTGATGTTTCTGCCGAGTCGGCTTGAGCCTGAGGCGGCGCAGCGTATGGCGGGTGAACTCGGCCTGCGGCCAATCCGCGCCGAGAATCAGTGGATCGCCTATGAACTGCCAACGGTAAAACCCATCACGCGGCAGTGGCTGATCCTGCACGGAAACGCCGGACATGCTTTGCACCGGGCAGCGCAAGCAAATGCGCTGCAAGCGGTAAGTGCGCCGGGAACCCGGGTATGGATCCTGGAATATCCGGGCTACGGTGCGCGTGACGGCAGTCCAACCCAGGACAGCATGGGTGCGGCGGCGATTGCCGCGTTTCGCCAGATGCAGTCCGATTCTCCCGCGCCGATCAGCGTGTTCGCCGAGTCCTTGGGGTCCGGTGTGGCGGGCGAATTGCTGCACGCCGAAGCCAAAGTTGCCGGCGTTCTCTGGCTGACGCCGTTTGACGACATGATCAAGCTTGCCGGGCATCACTATCCGTGGCTGCCGGCAGAGTGGCTGATTCGCGACCGCTTTTCCCCAGCCACGAAAGCGGCAGGTTATCGCGGCCGCTCGGCGGTAATCGTGGCCAAAGAGGATCAAATCGTGCCGGCGCAGCGAGGCAAAGCGCTTTACGACGCGCTCCCGGGCGAAAAGCTTTGGCTTGAGTTGCCCGGTGGCCATAATCCGCACTTCGATGGCAGCACCGCCTGGCTGAAACAAGCCGTCAGCTGGCTGCAAAACCCGTGATCGAAGCGCCCGCGCCGGAGCGCATCAGCATTCAGACGCGCGACGGCTTTACGCTGGCAGCGCAGTATTTCTCGCCCCTGACCACAGTGATAGGCGGCGTGCTGATCTCACCGGCGCTGGCCGTGCCGCAACGCTTCTATCAGCGCTGGGCGCGCTATCTGTCCAGTCAGGGATTTGCCGTGCTGAGCTACGACTATCGCGGCATCGGCGCCTCGCAAGCGCATTTGCACCCGCGCGCGATCCGCTCCGATTTGCTTGCGTGCGTGCGGCACGATGCGCAAGCCGCACTGGAGGCTCTGGCCTTGCGTTGTGCTGCGCCGTTAGCGGCGGCTGGGCATTCCTTCGGTGGCGCACTGGTCGGCTTGCTCGCGCACCCAAGATTAAACGCAGCGCTGCAGCTGGCGAGTCCGAGTGCGCGGGTCAGCCTGTATCCGCTGCGCACGCGCCTCTGGCTGCTGCCGATGACCGGATGGGTGCTGCCGATGCTGAGCCGAGCATTTGGCTACACGCCCGCGCGGCTGCTGCGGCTGGGTGAAGACGTGCCGCTGCAAGCCATGCTGCAATGGTGTCGCGCAACCCAGCATGCGGAATATCTGTTTGCTGAGCTCAATCCCGACGAGCGACAGCGCATTGCGCGCTTCTCGGCGCCATTGCTGGCTTGCCACTTCAGTGATGACTGGTACGCGCCGCGCAGCACGATTGTCGACCTGCTGACGCACTATCCGAGCGCGCGCAGCGAAATGCGCAGCTTTACGCCAGCGCAGACCGGCTTGACCGAGATCGGCCACTTCGGCGCTTTCCGAAGTACCGCCGAGGCGAGTATTTGGCGGCCCGTCTGCGCTTGGCTGGCGTCTCAATTGCGCGACGACGGACTCAACTCAAACACCGCGTAGCGGCCAAACACGGCGCGCCGTTTCGCACTCAGGCCGTTTTGGTGCGCGATATCGAGCAGCACTTGTTCACGTGCGAGCAGCGTGATCCAGACTTGCTCGGCAACGCCGTCACGCACAAAGTCTTTGAACACCGCATCCACCCGCGGATCATCCGATTCGGCGGCACTCACGCGCGCCACCGGCGCGCCTAAGTAGTAGCGCACGCCATAAAGCGCGGGCTCCTCGAAGAACACCACCTGCCTCGGGATGAAGGTGAGACTGCGGGTCACAACTTCAGCCAGCACGCGCGCATCCTTGGGATGACTCATGTTGGCCGCAACCCCTTTCACAGTCAGCAACGCTAGCACCCATAGCGCCAGCCCTATTTGCGCCCAGCCGTTGAAATCGCGACGCTGCAGTTCGCGCGCAACCAGCAAAGCAAACGGCACAAAGCACGGGAACAAGAACAAGGGATCACCCGGGTGCAGGACCAGCAGCGCCAGCACCGGCAGCAACAGCCACAGCCATAGAAAATAGCGCTCCTGGTGCACCGCCCGATAGCGCGCAATGCCCAGCTTGTGCCACTCCATGCGCAGGTCGCGGCTTTTCAGAAACAGCACAAAAGTCCACGGCAAGCCACCCAGAGCAAGCAGCGGCAGATAGCCGCCAAGAATCTCGTCCCAACCGCCCTGCCCGGTATCACCCAGCAGCGCCTGCTGGATCGCCGGGAGGAACAACTCCGGCTCGACGGCAGCGATCTGCACATACCAGGGCAGCGAGAGCAGCAGAAAAATGAGCACGCTCCAGGGGCAGATCCACTTAAAGCGCAGCAAACCGGTGCTGCGCGCAAAAACGAACATAGGCAGCAGCGGCAACAGGGTCAAAACGCCACGGGTCAAGAATGCGCAGCCAAATCCAAGCGCAAGCAGCAGACGTCCGCGCCAAGCTTCGCGAGCATCGGCGGCATGCCACACGCGCACGAAGCCGAATCCGGCCAGCGCCAAGAACATGGCGGCAAGCACGTCGGTCACAAACAGATTGACCGCCACGAAGGGCGCCAGCGTGGTGGCGTAGACCACCGGTGCATGCCAGGTCTGATGCGGAGTCAATCGGCGCGAAAGCGAGAGCACGAAGGCCACGGTCAGGCAGAAAGCCAGCGCGCTGGGCAGACGCAGCGCCCATTCGTTGCGGCCAAACACCGTCACGCTTGCAGCAATCGCCCAATAAGTCAGCGGAGGCTTTGAAAACTGCGGGTGCTCCGCACTCCGACGCGGAACCAAAAAATCACCGGAATCAAGCATTTGCAGCGCAGTATTGGCATAGCGCCCTTCGTCCGGACCCCACAAGCCGCGGCCGCCCTGGAAGGCAAATGCCAACACTGCCGCAAACGCCAGCAAGACCAGCAACAGCCAGCGCGAACGACGCCGTCGGACAGCGGGAAGCAGATCAGCAGACATCGAAACCTTAGCGAGCTTGGGGCCTCAGGCAGCAGGACATCCGGCCAGCCGTGAGGGCCCGTGAGGGAAGCGGTAGGTTACGCCGGTTGCGGCGCCAACAGAGCTGGCAACAGCGCGCGCCGCAATGCCGGACCAGCCCGGCGTGATGAATCAATGTCGCGCCAGCTTGCGGAACCCACTGGCGATTGCCAACTCGCTTACGTATGATGCGTCGGTCAAAGGTGTCGCTCAGCGCGCACAACCTCGCTGAAACTTTTTTAGTGCTCGGCGCTGTTACGGATAAAGGTCTTGCTCCGCTGCGGAACAATTCCCACCACGCCGCCACCGCCATTCAAACCGAAGATGCTGCGCTACGCTGGCCGCAGACACCGATCGCTTTTTCCCTTGGAAATCCCAACATGATGTTTTCCGTCGTGACGGCGCGCTGAATCCATGCGCCTAGTCGTACATCCGGACAACCCACCTGTACGTGTTATCTCGCAGGCCGTAGAAGCCATGCGCGCGGGTTCCTTGCTGGTATATCCCAGCGATACCGGCTACGCACTGGGCTGGGCGCTGGCGCAAAAGAACACCGAGGAACGCGTTCGCATGCTGCGTTCGCTGGACGAAAAGCATCCCTTCACGCTCATGTGTCGGGACTTGCGTCAAGTCGCTTTGTACGCGCGCATGGACGACGCCGCTTTTCGCATGATGAAGCAGCGCACGCCCGGTGCCTACACCTTCATTCTGCCGGCTGCGCGCGAGCTGCCGCGCCGTCTCACCGACAGCAAACGGCGTTCGATCGGCGTCCATATTGCCGATCACCGCGTGGTCTCGGCGATGATTGATGCCCTTGACGAACCGTTCCTCAGCACCACCCTTGCGATCCCCGATCTTGATCTGGAAGGGCTTGATCCGGAGGATCTGCACGACGCGCTTGGCAAACGGGTGGACATCCTGCTTGATGCAGGCAGCATGCCGAGTGCCGCATCGACGGTTGTGGACTTGACTGGCGCTGCCGCCAAGGTGCTGCGCTCCGGACTGGGTCGCGTCGATTTCTCATGAGCACGGTTGACTTGAGCGCGGGCATTGGTCGACAGCAAGAAATGCCTTTGGCCCTGGTGCGCGGTGAACCCTATTTTGAAATGCCGAAAGATCTTTACATCCCGCCCGACGCGCTGGAAGTCATTCTGGAAGCGTTTGAAGGACCGCTCGACCTCTTGCTGTATCTGATTCGACGTCAGAATCTGGACATCCTGGACATCCCCATTGCAGAAATCACCAGGCAGTACACAGGGTACATCGAGTTAATGCACGAGCTGCGCTTCGAGCTTGCTGCCGAATATCTGCTCATGGCGGCCATCTTGGCGGAGCTCAAGTCGCGCTTGCTGCTGCCCAAGCCGGCAGTTATCGAACCCGTGGAAGATGACCCGCGCGCGGATTTGGTGCGACGTTTGCTTGAGTACGAACGCTTTAAGACCGCCGCCGAAGACATCGACAAACTGCCCCGCATGGAGCGCGATTTCACCACCGTGCACGCCGATGCGCCGGGGCGTCGCGTGGTGCTGCTGCCGCCTGAGGTAGAACTCAAGGAGCTGCTGCTGGCGCTTTCCGACGTGCTCAAGCGCGCCGAGCTGTTCGGCCGGCACCAGATCGCGCGCGAGCCGCTGTCGGTGCGGGTCAAGATGAGCCATATTCTGGCCTGCCTGCAAGATGGCGCATTTGCCGATTTTCTGAGTATTTTCGACCCCGCTGAGGGGCGCCGTGGCATCGTGGTCTGTTTCATTGCGGTGCTAGAGCTGGCCAAGGAACATCTGATCGAGATTGTGCAAGACCGAATCCTTGGCCCGATCTATCTGCGCTCACTGGCCACTGATGCACGGCCTAATGGATGGCCTGATGCATGGCCTGATGCCAGGGATCCCGCAGCGGACGGTTCGCTTGCCGAGGGCGCGATTGCGGAGCTTTTGGCAGCGAAGCTGGGGGAGCACATCGCTTGAGCGTCGATCAACTCAAGCCCGTACTTGAAGCCGCACTGTTGGCTTCGCAGCACGCGCTTACGCTGGAACAGCTTGCCGCGCTGTATGACGATCATGAGCGGCCCACACTGGAAGCTCTAGGACGTGCGCTGGAAAGCCTGCGCGAAGACTGTGCCGCGCGCGGCGTGGAATTGAACGAAGTGGCGAGCGGCTTCCGCTACCAGGTGAAGCCTGAGATCTACACACGCATCAATCGGCTGTGGACCGAGCGCCAGCATCGCTATACGCGCGCTACGCTGGAAACGCTCGCGTTGATCGCCTATCGACAGCCGATCACGCGCGGAGAGATCGAAGCCATCCGCGGCGTCAGCGTTTCAACCAGCATTATCAAGAGCCTGGAAGAACGCGAGTGGATTCGCGTGATCGGGCATCGTGAACTGCCTGGCCGGCCGGCGCTGTTCGGCACCACGAAGACGTTTTTGGACTATTTCGCGCTGCGCGGTTTGGACGAGCTGCCAACGCTGGCGGAGCTGCGCGACTTCACTTCAGCACCCGAACTGGACTTTTCCGGCCAGCGCGCGGGCCCGTTCGGAGGCGCGCTGTCCATTGGCGAGCCAGAAAGCAGCCCAGAAAGCAGTCTACAGGCCAGCCCACTAAGCATTCCATTGGCCAACCCTTCGCGTACGGCAGCAAACAGCACTGCGGTCGCCTTAGCCGACGATTCCGACCCTTCTACCCCCGAAAGCGCCGAAATGGCGCAATCCTGAGCACGAGTAAGTTCATGACTGAACGCATGTTATTGAAGATCAAACGCAAGTCGGAAGATGACTTGATCGCTGAGCGCTTGCAAAAAGTACTCGCAACTTCCGGACTCGCCTCCCGTCGCAGCGTTGAAGACCGCATTCAACGCGGGGACGTCAAGCTCAATGGTGAGGTAGCGATCGTTGGTGCGCAGGTGCGCGCCGGCGACCGCATTGAGATCGACTCCAAGCGCTTTGTGATCAAGCAGATCCCGGGCCAGATCGGGCGCGTGCTGATCTACAACAAGCCGGATGGCGAGATCACCAGCCGGCATGATCCCGAGGGCCGCGCAACGGTGTTCGAGAAGCTGCCCAAAGTGCGCGGCGCGCGCTGGATCTCCATTGGCAGACTCGACATCAATACCCAGGGTTTGCTGATCTTCAGCACCAACGGCGACTTGGCGCACCGCTTGATGCACCCATCGCAGGGCTTTGAACGCGAGTACGTGTGTCGAATCTTTGGCGAAGTCAGCGACGAAATGATTGACCGTTTGGTGCGTGGGGTTGAACTGGAAGATGGCCCGGCGCACTTTGAGTCCGTATCCCGACTGGATTCCGCCGGTGGCAGCAACGAGTGGTATCAAGTCACCATCGGCGAGGGCAGAAACCGAGAAGTGCGCCGCATGTGGGAAGCGGTAGGAGTTGAGGTCAGCCGGCTTAAGCGGGTCAAGTTCGGCCCCTTCTCCCTTCCGAAGAGCTTGCACCGCGGCGAAATGGCTGAGCTGGACGAAGCAGACGTGGAACGCATCTGCGCTGAAATTGGGCTGCCGCCGCCGCAACCCGTGCTGACCGTCAGCGATGAACGTGAAAAATCGCTGCGCCGCAACCGTTCCGCGGATGCAACAGCCGCGCCAGGCGACAGCAAACTCAAAGCCGAGCGCGCCTATCTTGGCTATCTCGGCGGTCAGTACGTTGGCGAGGAAGGGCGGCGCGAACGCTCCAACATTCTCCCTGATCGATCCGGCCAACGAGACAGCAAGCGACCGGTCAAGGGACGTGGGCGCCGAGTGCCGGGCCAGGAACGCATTCTGAGCGGGGAACCGGTATCGGATCGTCGCCCGCCGCCGCCGCGTGGCGGCAAAAACCGGCGCGGTGGTGATCGCGAACGCGCGCCCGCCAAAAGCATGCCCATGCCCACGCTTGATAACCAGCCGCGGTTCGATTACGACCCGTTAACCGGCACGTTCTCGCAAGCGGCGCCGGGACGTACCCCGCGCGCAAACAACAAGCCGGGAGGCCGTGCACGCAAGGGCGGCGCACGGCCTCCGGTCAGCCCAAGCCAGGCCGTGGAACGCCTGTTCAAGTCGGATGCCGGCTACAAGCCACCCAAGTACGTCACCGCAATTGATCCGGAAACGGGCGAGATTGATGGCAACCGCGTGGGGCCTAACGCGCGCCCGGATCAGGTTGCTCCTGCCCAAGGCAATTCGGGCCAAGGCAATTCGGGCCAAGGCAATTCGGACCAAGGGAACTCGGACCAAGGGAACTCGGGCCAAGGAAACTCGGGTGAAGGAAATTTGGGCCAAGGAAACTCGGGCCGGGAAAACTCGGGCCAAGGAAACTCGGGC